>JAEEGL011444695.1_pt1 | contig 23891 bp, 16 predicted proteins | sample 9134231 | NCBI WGS metagenome assembly JAEEGL01 (sample SAMN16246548, study PRJNA631951) | gut metagenome | biome: gut microbiome; feature: rumen; material: fiber-attached | host: Bos | place: Iran: Karaj | collected 2018-10 | reverse complement strand
TATTAACAAGATGCTCACTATTTAAAAGCGATGCAATGGAAGATATCGATGTCTATACGACAACATATCCAATAAACTATCTCGTATCTTCACTCTATGGTGATCATTCAACCATCCATAGTATCTATCCAACAGGTGTCAATTTTAAAGAATACGAATTATCAGAAAAGAAAATAAATGAATTTGCTAAAAGTGATTTATTTGTCTTTAATAGCCAAGATATTGAACGTGAATATGCTATTAAAATGATCAACGAAAACAAACGCCTTAAGCTAATTGATACCGCTTATGGTATGACTTATGATTATTCGATTGAAGAATTATGGTTAAATCCATATAATTATTTAATGATGGCTAATAATATTAAAGATAGTTTAGCTGAATATATTACTAATCCTTATCTAATTGAAAAAATTGATAAAAACTATGAAACACTTCAATATGATTTATCTAAATTAGATGCTACTTATCAAGAAACTTTAAAAGATGCAAAATATACGACAATTGTCGCTGATAATGATTTATTTAAATACCTAGAAAAATATAATATTGAAGTCATTTCTTTAGAAGAAAATATTGTTACATTAACCATTAAAGATGGTGATACCCTATCCGATATTTCAAATAAATATAATGTTACGATAAGTGATATCTTAACATATAATAATAAAACAAATGAAGCCTTAAATGTTGGTGAAATCATTAAAATTCCAATTAAAGTAATTGATGCTTCTGATATTAATAAAGTTAAAAAATTAATCAGTGAAAAGAATATTAAATATATCTATTCCAATAATACTGAAACTAACAGTACCGTTAAATCTTTAATCGATGAAAACAAACTAGAATTAATTACTATCAATACCCTTTATAGTATCGATGGTGGTACTACTAATAATAACGAAACATATTTAACAGTTATGAATGAAAATTTGGAATTATTAAAGAAAGAATTAAATAAATAAGGGGGCTAAAATGCGTTATGTTACATTGCTTTTAGGTATTATATCGATTGCGCTAGTTTCTATTATTCATTTCTATCCCGATGAAGTAAGTGATTTCATCGACAAATATATTAATAAGAAAGAATACGTCGTAGCTACCGCTAACGATTATTATCTAGATACCGATTATAGTTATATTAAAAACTATACCGATGATGTTTCTAATAAAGAAGAACTATTAGATTATATTTACTACGTCATTAATACTGGTGTTGATTATGCCGATGGTGCTTGTACTAAAGAATATACTAATTGTATCACCGACTTAAAAAACATTGCTGATGACACTGAATTATTATCAATAATCAATAATTTCGTTCATCCATATAATAGTTTTAAAACAATTTCTTTTGCTTATACCGATCGTGGCGACTTTTCATTATCGATTGAACATGTCTATACCAAAGAAGAAATTGCTGAGATTAATTATATTGTCGATGAAAAGATTAATGATTTAATTACCACTAGTATGACTACTAAAGATAAAATTAAAGCAATTCATGATTATATTATCAATAATACCGCTTATGATAAACTTAAAAGTGAGAATATTACCGATAAAACATATAAATCAAATACCGCTTATGGTGTCTTGATTCAAGGATATGGTATCTGTAGTGGTTATTCTGATACCTTATCTATCTTCTTAAACAAATTAAATATTGATAATTACAAAATAAGTAATGATTCTCATATCTGGAATTTAGTCTATGTCAATGGATTATGGAAACATTTAGATGCTACTTGGGATGATCCAATTAGTGAATACAATGCCAATCGTGATACATATTTCTTAATCAGTTCAGATGACCTTGCTAAATTAAATGATGATACACATTACTTTGATAAAAATGTTTATTTAGAGGCAGTAAAAAACTTCGATTAATTCGAAGTTTTTTAATTATTAACACTATGTCTTATCATATATGTATCATTCTCTAATTTACCAAATAAGTACCCTTGGCTTTTTCCATAATGAATAATATCTCTTAGCGCATCTCTCGTCTGATATTTTATATCGTGCATTAACACGACATTACTTCTACCAAATGAAAGATGATTTACGACATTATTATATACTGCACTACTTGAATTAGCACCTCCGGCATCATTTGAGTCGACATTCCAATCAAAATAACGATATCCCTTATCTAGCACCATACTAGTTAAAGTACTCATAATCCCATATTGATAATTTCTACTGATGGTATTACTACTGCCGCCAGGAAAACGAATTATCTTGGCATCGATACCGGTAATATTTCTTACTCTATTTTTAATATTATTTAAATCATTAAAATAATTATCAACTGAAGAATAAACATAACTATATTCATGATTACAGGTATGAAGAGCCACCGTATGTCCTTCATCAGCCATTCTTTTAATTAAATAATCAGGACCCCGACAGGTTACAAAGAACGTAGCTTTTATACCCTCTTCTTTTAAGATATCTAAAATAACATTCGTCGTTCCTTCGTTGGGGCCATCATCAAATGTAAGATAGATAACACCATTTCCAATACTACCACTATTATATAGATTATAATTCCTTCGGATTACTTTTCTCGTTACTGTGCTTTCATTATCATTATTATCCTTAACCTTATAAGTAATCGTATAATCGCCAATATCAGAGCCAACACTACCAGATACACTTACTTTATCTTTAATGTCACCATCACAATTATCATGCGCACTATATCCCGGCTCATAATAACTACTTCCGACATTTAAATAAATTGTCTCATTACCATTTAATTTAAGTTCTGGTTTTGTTTTATCAATTCGATCGATTGTTACTTCCTTGATTGTTTTATTTAATGAATTATCAGTAACTTGTAAAACGATTTTATCTTCACCATAATTTACGGTTACATTATTTGTTAAATCGCCATCATATTCATCGAGCGCTTGATACTTTATTTCAGGAACATTTTCATTTGGACAAATATTAATAATATCACTATCAGTAATAATATCCGGTTTAACATCATCGATGACTTTAACAATTCTCTCTTTATAAATATTAAAAACACCATATTTAAAACGATAAGTAATTTTATAAATCCCAAGTTTTGATGTATTTAGATTGCTTTTTACCATAACACTTTCAGTTATATCTCTATATAACCATTTGCCACTATAACCAGGTTCAATATAATCTTGATTATATGTAATTGTCTCTTGAATATTTCCTTTAAGAACAATTTTGGGAATCATAAAATATATTAAAATACATAAGCCAATTATTAAAAATATTAAAAGATAATTAGTATAATGACGTTTTTTATGAGTTAAAACTTTCTCCTGCATAAAAATATCTTCGTTTTTCACGAAAATATTTTCTTTGACAGTTTTCTCTTTTTTTTCGGTTGTTTTTTTCTTAGCCATTGTTTTCTTTTTAACACTATTATCTTTTTTCTTACTAGTCTTATCACTTTTTACTGCCATTTTACTACCTTCTTATCTTAATACTTTTTCAGAATATCTAAACTCCTTGTCTTAACATATTTTTCATTAACCATGCCCCAGTCATCGGCATTAGTTCCCCTTAAATCAAAGAATATCGGTATTCCTCCAGCCAGGCTCCATTCATCGAGATTATAAACATCATCATCCACTAAAATATTACCTGGAGCATAAACGACATCTGTTTTTTTAACTTGGTATGGTACTAAAATAATATCACATTTAACACCCAAATCACGAAGATCTTGAATCTTCGCAACCGATTCATTTTCTAATGAATGAACCCTCGTTAAAATCGAAACATCATCAAGTTCATTTAATGTTTCAATGACATTATTAATTAATGGACTTTTTGCTAAAACATAAAGCCAATTTCTTCTTATGACAAACGTCGTTGGGTCGATTACATCACCATCCTTTTGCTTTTCAAGATAATCCTCAAAAAGTATTGGTCTGGTGTCTTTAATTACTCCATCAAAATCGACGTATTTTCTTCTTCTCATCCAAAACCCATCCTTTCAGTTATTTTTTAATATCCCCTAATTTAACTGATACTCTTTTAGAAACCCCTGATTCTTGCATCGTTATACCATACAATGTATCGATGTATTCCATCGTTCTTTTCTTATGAGTAATAATCACAAACTGTGTCTTATTACGATATTTATCTAAATAATCACCAAAAGCATCGACATTGGCTTCATCCAATGCTGCTTCAACCTCATCGAAGATACAGAAAGGAACCGGTCTAACGTTCAAGATAGCAAACAATAGTGATATAGCCGTAAATGTCCTTTCTCCACCTGATAGTGATTGGATATTCTTTAGGTTCTTTCCTGGCGGTGTTGCCTCAAGTTCAATACCAGTTTCCAGTATATTATCTGGATCAGTCAAGAAAATATCTGCATCTCCACCTTTAAACAACTCTTTAAATACTTTTTTGAATTCTATCCTAATTTCATTAAAGGTACTAACAAATTTATCTTTCATAATATTATCCATATCATGAATAATTTCTAGTAATGTATCTTCTGCCTTTGATAAGTCTTCTTTTTGCTTAGTCAAGAAATCATATCTTGTCTTAACTCTTTCATATTCTTCGATTGCTCCAAGATTAACCATTCCAAATTCCTTAATTTCGTTCTTTAATCTTGTAACTTCTTTTCTAACTACTTCAGGATTTTCTTCCAAAATATATTTATCTTTAGCTTCTTTGTAAGTGATACTATAGTCTTCATTCAAACTATTTAAAATCGTATCTATCTTAATCTCTAATTTACCATTTTTTATTTCAATATCATGTAATTCTTTTTCTAATCTTTGCGTATTTAACATACTTTCTTTACTAGTATTTTCAACTTCTAAAATATCGTTATTTAACTTATCACGTTCGATATTTAATAATTCAATATCTTTGTTTAGTTTATCGATATCTTCTTTAATCTTATAGTATTTATTGACTAAGATACTCTCTTCATCATCACCATTACCATTACTGATACTTTCGGTATCTTTTAATTCTCTAATTAAACTATCAACAACACTCGTTAAGCTGCTTTTAATCTCTTCTTTATTATTAATTTCAGCTTCCATAGTATTTAAATCTAATCGTGCATTATATATTTTATCTTCATAAATCATTACCTTATTATTAGCTTCATCGATTAAACTTAAATTATCGTGATTATCATTGATTAATTTAGTTACCTTATCTTTATATTCATTAAGTTCATATTTTTGTCTAATTGGATCATTACTTTTAACCTTATCGCCACCAGTAATTGATCCACCAACATTTACTACTTGTCCATCGATAGTAACTATTTTATATCGATTATTAATCATCTTACTTAACTTATTAGCATTCTCAATATTATCAACTAAGATTACATTGCCAAGTTGATTCATTATGATATTTTCATATTTCTTATCATACGCTACGACTTTATCTAAAGTATTGATATATCCACTATTTAAAGGTAATTTATTTAATGTATCATCATCGATATATCTTCCCTTAATGACATCTAATGGATAAAAAGTAGCTCTTCCAATTTTATTATCATGTAAGTATTTAACCATTCTACTGGCAATCTTGGTATCATCGACAACTAAATAATTATTAGCTCCACCCAAAGCCGTTGATACGGCTAAAGCATATTCGTCTGATACCGTAATTAATGATCCAATAATACCATGTACACCGCTAAATAATGGATTATGCAAAAGTTGCTTAACAGCACTAGGAATGCTTCCTCCATTATTGATCATATCTTCAAGATAATTAATCTTATAGTTTAAATTGGTAATCTCACGATTGTTATCTTCAATCTTTTTATTATATTTATTAATATTATCTTTAATTTCATTTAATTTACTATTGTTATTAACAATATCATTTTCACTAATCTTAATTTTTTCTTTAACTAAATTGATATTATTATCTAAATAACTAATCTCATTATTTTTTGTTAAAATATCTTCTTTTAACTTATTAATCTTATCTAAACTATTATCTTTAACTAAATATTTTTTTCTTTCTCTTAAAAGTTTAATATCGCCATCTGTTTGCTCTAATTCTTTGGTAAATTCAAGTAATTGATTGTTTTTTAAACTTAATTCTTCATTTAATTTATTAACTTTATTTTTACCTTCTAGAATACTGACATCATACGTAGTACTATTCATATTAAGTTCCGTAATCTTGTCATTGTATTCATCTATCTTCATCTTGTTATTCTCAAAATCATTCGTATATCTATTCGCATCATAAATCATTAAAGAAATATCATAATTAGTAAGCTTATCTTTATATTCTAAATATTTTTTAGCTACTTCACTTTGTTCTTTCAATGGTTCAATATTGGTTTCTAATTCAGAAATAATATCATTAACTCTATTAATATTATTATTAGTTCGATCTAATTTACGAATTGCTTCTTCTTTACGTTTCTTATATTTTAAAACACCGGCTGCTTCTTCAAAAACAACTCTCCTGTCGATCGGTTTAGTTGATAATATCTCATCGATTTTACCTTGACCAATGATATTAAAACTCTCTTTAGCGGCGCCACTATCCGTAAGTAATTCGGTAATATCCTTTAAACGACATTTTTCGCCATTTAAATAATATTCATTTTCACCAGTACGATATAATACTCTTTTAATTGATACCTCATTAAAATCGATTGGTAAATGTCTATCCGTATTATCAAAAATAATATTCACCATCGCACTATTTAATGGTTTTCTACTTTTAGAACCAGAAAAAATAACACTTGTTGTATCAGTTGCTCTAAGTTGTTTATTAGATCCTTCACCTAAAACCCATCTAACAGCATCGACAACATTACTTTTACCAGAGCCATTTGGCCCAACAATACCATTAATATTCGGTGTAAATTCAAAATTAATCTTATCAGCAAATGATTTAAAACCATATGTTTGTATCTCTTTTAAGTACATATCATCACCTACTTCTCCACTATCTAAATTATATCATATATAATCATCTAAAACAAGCAAAAAGCCATAATTAAAACAGAGATCAAAATTTGTGACATCTGTTTTCTAACAATTAAATTTAACAGGATAAATTATTAGTTATTAAGATTGGTTACTACTTGCACAACTAATATTTATCTTATTATTATTGCTTGAAGTACATGAACCAGTCCAATTTGTTTGAGGTGTACATTCTCCAACAGAAGTTGTCGTTGTAACTTTACCAAAATAACATCTTTCTCCACCTAAAGCACCGTAAGAACAACTACATTGTTTATCAATCCAACTTCCTCCGGCACTAATACACATACTATAGCCATAACTACCGATTGAACAGTGCGCTGCCACACATGATGCGGAAACAGATGTCCATTCACACTTGCTTGTCGTAATTGTATCCAAGGTTGTATCAATAGTGTAAGATGCCGTACTAGTTGCGTTATTTCCAAAATTATCATAAGCTGATGTAGTGATTTGCCATACGCCATTACTATCTATATTAACATCATAACTAGTCGCAGTTACATTAGTGGCACTCTTTTCAGATACAGTTGAACCATTTTTTGTAACAGTTATATCCATATAATTATATCCACTGCCACCAGTATCAGTTACTGATACTGTAACATTTTGATAAGTATTATATGTATCAGAAACTACACTATAATTAATTACTGGATCATCTTCATCTAAAATCAAATATGGTGATGTAGAAGAACCATCTCCATCAATATAACCAACTTCTGGTTTCAAAGTAATAGCTACTCTGGTTGCTCTTGATGTAGCAGTACCACAGTTAGTACAAAAGTTACCGCCTGAATTAACAACGAATACATATGGAGCATTACTAGTTACTCCAACTGGTGACATAGTCCAGAAATCAAAAGATGATTTCATATAGAAAGTAGAATTATTGGTACCTACTCTAGCACCTGCCATCATAACTTCATCAACAGTTGGTAAACCAATCTTTTTAGATAATAATCCATTACCATTATCCGAACTTACTGTATAACGATCTGCTTCCAGTGAACATTCAGTTGTCGGTATGCGTGTAGAAGTAGCTCTATTATATGGCATATATTTACCATTATAAACAGTTGACCATGTGCCAAATTTCTCTCTATCGTTACACCAAATATCGTCATCGATATAATTATCATAGTCATTCAGATTATCAGTATACCATGTTTCAGCCTTAGTTTTCATTGCCGAAGAAGTATTAGCACTGTCATATGTATATCCAACAAATTTACCACTACCATTATCATTAAATTTTGTTGAGAAAGTACTTGCTGAAGATGTACATTGACCGTTAGATAAAGGACCCCAATATAATAGTTTTGTGCCACCTTTTTCAGTCGTTCGCATTATCTTCCAACAAAAGCCGCCAAATGACACATAATTATTAGTTACAGCACCGCGATAATAATGAATTGGAAATGAACCAGACGTTGTTGATCGTATGTAGATGCCTTTACCATTCGTATCAGAATTAATAGCATTGAAGTTGATACCATTAGAATCGCTAACGTAAGTACTTGCCACATTGTCCATCACAGCTGTACTATGCATCATTGAATAGAATGGAGGTTGCATCCAATTAACATAAAGTATTACCGTCACATCACCAATTGCTAAGTTAGTCCCTGCAAATCCGTTAGCATTGTATGAAGTATAACTTTGATTATATGAAGTGCCACTGCCATCAGCAGCAGTATTCCATTCCTTATTAGACGCAGCAAAATATGAAGGATATTCAAGATTAATAGCATTTTCATCATTATAATCATATAAGCCACTCGAGTCTACCACATATGTCGTGGAATTAACTTCACCAACATTGCTGCCATATACTCCACACAAGAATTTATTAGAAGTTACTCCACTACCATCGGTATATGTTACAAGCGAATTCTCAATTGCATATCCATCACCATGAGTACTTGCCATAGTTCCACCATTGACATGGTATTGAATATATAAATAATTTCTACGATAATATAGATTTACTACTGTACTGCCATCACCTGCTATTGAAGTAGTTGTAACAGCTCCACTTGTAGGCCTTGTCGTATCGCCAGTTAAATAGCCTTCTACATATGTAAAGCCTGAGATTGAATCTGCTAAATCCGCTAACGTTAGCATATCATCAGTTGTACCAGTCATGTTAGATGTAGAAGCTAAAGTATATGTATCCGTCCCAAGATCATGCGTATAACGATTAACCGTAAATGGTGTATCATCATTAGCCACGCATGTTGTTCCATCTGAAGTATATCCATTCATACAAGCTATAATACTACCAGTTAACATCGATGTATTACCTAATGTATCAACCATTCTAGTGCATACATAATATGTATTATTAGAACTGATATTAAATGTGTATGATGATTCATTACTTGGGGTATATCCACTACTTGGACAAGTACTAGTTGTTTGAATTAAATATTCATAACTAGCAACCCCTGATGGATCAGTGGCACTACTAATTGTTGCCGTAATTGAATTATTACCAGTTGTTAATGATAATGTACCAGTTGGCCCTATATCATCTACATAGTTAGCATTTAATGTAACCGCTTTAGTACTTGTTAATGCTAAGTTATTGAAATATGTGGAAGTTGTCCCTTTTACTGGGGTACTGGCATTTGACCAAGATGTATCAGCACTACTCGATCCATACATTGCATTAGTCGTATCTAAACCACTATCGGCTGTCCATCCAGTAAATGTATATCCATTACAACTTGGATTGGCTACACTATATTCCACCCCATAACCTGCTGATTTAATGGCATAAATGGTACTATCTAATGGACAATTATTATTGCCACTTACATATGTTACTGTATAAGTATTAGCTACACTTATATTTCCTGAATAGGTTATCGTATTACCGATATTAACCCCATTCTTTATAATATCGGCTGTTAACCTTAAACGAGCAGTTCCATCATTCTCCGTTCCTGTAACAGTAATCGTATATTGATAACCATCGGTTATTTTATCTTTTATAATGTTGGTTATCGTTACCTTATCACCAACACTTCTTCCGGCTTCGACACCAATATCTGTCACTTGGACATTATGGATACTGATATCTGATTCACTATCAGTACATGTCAAACTGATTTGACTAGTTTCACCATTTTGAATTTGACTTGGATTAAATGTTCCCCATGTACATTCTGGAGCTGTATTATCGATTGTTGTTACTTGAACACTCTTTGATGCACTAACTCTATCATTTTCATCTTTAAACCAGATATAATAAGTTCCCGTTGCATTAACGGTCGTATTTAACGTATATACTTTAGCCTGATCAGTTGCTGGGGTTATTGTTACCCAATCACTACTATTGCTTGCTGGTTCTGTATCAGACGAAGTTATCGCATACTTTGTAACTTTTGCTTCACTATCGACAACCGTTGCACTAATCATCTGGTATCTTGCCGTAGCTCTAGTAATCTCATATTGATTATCTGCTCCATCAACTTGTTCTATCTCGGTCCAAACATTGGTATCTAATGTTTCTCCTGCTAAATCACTACTTGGACTTGCATTACTATCTATCCATATCCATATCGTATAAAATGTTTCTGTTACATTTACTGAAATATCTGGTACTAAAGTCAAGGTATCTCCAGCATTAGTTCCAATAAAGTTTCCTTGAGCTAAAACATCGCCTACATCAGATGCTGTCCCTTCGGTAACTACCCATTTTAAAGCACTGCTTTGTTTCATCGTATTACCGATACTATTGATATCCATATGAATCGTTGCAAGTAGACTTACATCGGTTGTTTTATAGATTGAAATAGTCGAATGAATACCACCAGTTAGATAACTATTACTTACATCAAGTTCTCCAGCAAACTGACTTTCTCCTTCATTATAGACAACATAATTTTTTAAATTGCCAGCACCATTAATATGAACATTCTTATTTGCATTACTATTCCATGACCAAAAGGCATAACTAGCTGTAGTTATGATTAAACCTATCAAAAAGATAGCAATTATTACGATAATATTCTTCTTTTTCATCATAATTTCACCTTTTTGTCGTAAGCGAAAAAAATTTTTGATACATACCAAAAATTTAAAACTCAGTTTCCCAAGTCTTTATTATTATTACTAACATAATTATAACAAATTTAGCATTTTTAATCAATAAAACTAGACTATTTTTATACTTTTTATTATAATTTATTTAGGTGATTAAATGTATACGATTGATAAACCTATAAAATATGAATTAATCGTTAAAAACTCGCGATTTATTACTCTCTTATATAAAATATCAAACGATGATATTAATGCGATTATTGACGGAGTAAAAAAAGATTATCCTGATGCTACACACTATTGTTATGCTTATATCATTGATGATAAAAAGAAAGCATCTGATGATGGAGAACCTAGCGGAACGGCTGGTATACCTATTTTAAAAGTGTTAGAAAATAATAATTTAACAAATATCTTATGTCTTGTAATTAGATACTTTGGAGGTATTAAATTGGGTGCTAACGGTTTAATAAGAGCATATACCAAAGCATGTGCTAATGCCATTAAAGAAACTACATTGAAAGAATTGATCGATGGTTATAATGTCGATATATCATTTCAATATGAGAGAATCAAAGAAGTTGATTATCTCTTAAAAAATATACAAATTAATAGTAAAAATTTTGATAATTTAATAACATATAATATTGATATCGATCAAAAATTATTAAATACGATCAAAAACAATAATCTTGATTACCAAATAATAAAAAATATTAAAATAGAAAAATAACTATTTTAATATTTCTTTTATTTTATTAAACAATTCTTCATTGATATCTTCGATGGAACGTATTTGTTTGTTTTTAACACAATCGATGACATCGTAATTATAAATAGCAGATAATTCGAGATAAGCTTTTTCACCCATCTTCAAATACTTTTCGTTTTTTTCAGTTTCGTCAGCCACTTCTTGACGATTTTTCTTTAATATACAAGCATATTCATATGGCAAATACAACAAAACTGTTTTATCTGGTCTAGGTAATTCATTGATTTCATATTCTAAAAGTTCTATCTTCTTATATATTGCCAGACGGTCAGCCCTCTTTTCAAGTAAGCCACCACGATGAGCCATATTTGAAGCAACATATCGATCGATAATAACAATGTATCCCTCTGCTAATAAAGCTTTAATCTTAGGTAAATTATATCTTCTATCGGCGGCGTACAAATCGATGGCTGTAAGAGAATCGACATTACCTCCTCCTTCAGGGAATAAGCCGTGTTCTTCTTTTAGTAATTCTTTACACATATCGGGTTTTCCCAAAAGACATGCTCCAATAATTTTACCAGTTGGACTATCATACATTGGAAAAGATATTCTTTTAACTTTTCTACCTTCAGCCTCTAACTTTTCAACTAGTAATCTTGTCTGTGTTTCTTTTCCAGAACAATCAGTTCCTTCAATAACAATGATTTTACCTTGCTCCATATTATCACCATAATAAATATATCATAAATTACTCTATAATTCATTAATTTAACGATTATTTTACATTATTTTGCCAAAACAATGGCCATCATTATCCCCAACATAAATAAAAATAGGCCAACAATTAATTTCATAAACGTTATTTTTAGTTTAAAGATAATCATCATAAGTAAAATAATACTACCAACTGATAATCCTAAGATAGTTAGATAACTAGTATTTTGGTATTTTTTTAATAGATAACTTATCAAATAACAATTGATAATAAATGAAAGTATCATCCCTATCCCATAACTAAAGTATTTAAAAGAATTAACTAAAATATAATGATAATTATAAACATTAGCAATTAATTCAAGAATCTTATCGTAAATACCCATAATCATTAGTAATGAAGTTCCACTAATTCCAGGTACTATGGCAGAAAATATTTCAATATATCCTCCAATAAAATATAAAATGTTCATATGAAATATACTAGTTATATTACATTTTATTAAACTAATTATTAGAAATAAAATAACTATTGTAAGAACAAATATAATTCTTTTAAAACTATATTTTAATTGTCTAGCAAATTTATATGTCCCACCAATCATTAATCCAATAAAAAACATCATCGTTATAAACTTATAATTAGTAAATAATAATAAAATTAATTTACTTCCTAAAATAATTGCCAGTAAGATTCCACTACTTACTTGTAATAAGAATTTAATATTGTCTTTAGGATGATCAAAAAAATTAGTTATAGTCATTAATAATTTATCATATATACCAAAATTAATAGCTAACAAGGCCCCTGAAACACCAGGAATAATCTTTCCTAGTCCAATGATAAATCCCTTAACAAATAACATTACATCACCTAATAGATTATATGAAAAAAAGAACAATATTTGTTCTTTTTTGCTTATTTACTAAAATATCCCATATTCTTTTTATAGAAATAGATGCTTGCACCAAATGAAGCTGCTAGTACTAAAGCAACAATCACTGATAACGCTCCACCTGTAGGTGGATTATATGAAGGTGCTGGAGCAACTGAACTAGGTTTAGAACTACTTGATGAATTACTAGAGTTGCCGCTTCCTTTAACATTTATCGTATAAGTTTGACCTTGTAAGCCAGAACTATTATCTTTTGGAGCAACGATAATAGTAAATGATCCCTCACCTGTTCTTTGCTCTATTAAATTAGTTATTTGATAATTAGTACGATCTTTTAAATCAGCTGTTACTTTATAACTTGTCGTATTATTCAAAGTAACGGTATATTCATATTGACCGCTTACTAAACTTACTTCTTGATCGCCAACTGTTAGTTTAGATAATTCATAACCTTTGTTCTCTTCTTGAACTTCTTTTTTTACAGCTACTGAATAATCAGTTTTACTATCACCAGCTCCTACTTCAATACGAATAAGCATTGCTGCATTACCACCAGAAGTAGCAAAAGTGATATTAGATGGATCTAATTCCTGATTTGTATCTGAATTGAAGAATTTAACCGTATCGCCAGCATTAACAGGTTCATATGTAAAACCAAATGTTGTGGCGCTGCCAGGAATTGTAAGCAAGTATCCTGAATTATCGGTAGTAAATTGACCACCAAACATACCTACGGTAGGCGTCAAAGACTTAAGTCCTGATGCTTGTGATTCTTCTGAAATGGTAATATTTACTTCCTTATTATCAACTTTAGTAGTAGTATTAGCAACATCACTATTAAATGTTATTTGACTGAAAGTAAGATTAGCTGTACCTACTGTTGCATTATCGCTAACTTTTACTTTTAAAGTACCGATATCAAATGTACCAGTTACCTCATCAGCATTGTATAGACTAATTTTCTTGCCTACTAATTCACCATTCCAACCAGTACTATTTGTAAATCCTGAAAGTGCTAAATTGCTACTTTCCGCAATTGTAATTGCTAAACTACCAACATTGCCATCAGTTGTTCCCTTAAGAGTACAACTTACCATATCACCTGGTTTAGCAGTCGTTGGTGAACATGTTACTTGCAAACTACCTGTTGCTGCTTTTACGCTAAATGGAATAAATAAGATTGCTGTTAATACTAAATACTTAATTCTTTTCATGTTATTCTTCTTCTCCTTCTACTTCTATTTCTAATTCCAATGTAGGAATTTTATTATTATAAAACTTATATAATCTACCAACATCATTAATCTCAACTATTCCATCAGCCGTAATCTCACCTGCGAGAAATTGTTCAGTCGTCAAATCTAATCGATCATTATAAAACTTATATAATCTACCGACATCATTTATTTCAATTATACCATCGCCATTGATATCACCAAGAACTGATAATACATACGTATATGTTGTATCGGTAAGTTCAATAACTAACCGATCACCTGTTTTAATGACATCATCACCATCAACTACAGATTCATCGACTGGTTCTATCTCGACACTTCCACTGGTTTGAATATTACTTAAGAATTCACTATAAGTCATACCTGCTGTTAAACGAGTAATCATCATTGCTTCATTATCATAATTATAACCATTAAGTTTGAAATATTCTTGCTTAAATGTGTAACTATCAAGTTTATGTCCTTGACGATAAACATCCATCTTAGCACCGTTTGTAAATTCACCGCTGTCAGCCGTTATTTCATAATCATCAGCATCTAAGAATACTAAATCAACACCATCGGCTGTAATATTATTAGTTATTCCTTCATATGTGAAATTATCATCGACATAGATTATTTTTTCAGCAATCGTATACTTGGAATTGAATCTAATAACATTAATATCTACCAAACGTTCAGATCCATACACAACGTATAAATGTCCATAATCCATTTCATAATATAAATCATCTTCAAGTTCATCTAACTTACCAGCAATTGTAGCATCTTCATCGCTACCAACATAAATATAGTTTTCATCTTCATTATATTCATATTTTTCTGAAGAAAAATTATATTCACGATATATATTTAATTTATATGTTCCTTCAACATTCCCATTTTCTGATGTTACATTAATCGTAATTTCATTTGTTCCGTAATGTAATTCAGTTGTACCTTCAACTGCCACTTCTGAATGAACATCAGATTTTATAAATTCAAGTTCCGCAACACTAACCGTTGCTGGAACAGTTACTTTATATTCAAATACGAAACTATCAAATTCTTTATCAAAAATACCATTTTCAACGGTAATACCATCAAGCGTTGCAACATCGTTTGAAGTTCTAATCGTATTGGTTAAATCTTCATAAGGACTGTTTTCATAAGTACCACCAGCACCAGCTGTTTCTGGCTTAACATAACGCGTTACAATTACATTTGTAAAATCTACTTGATACTCTGTATTTAATTCAGCTTCTTCACTAATAGTTAAATTTAATGTTCCTAATTTAATATATGTTTCTTCCCATGTACCTGAGATTGAAGTTCTTAAATCCAATCCTGTGGTTGCTTCTAAATCAGCAAGCGTAATCGTTGCTTTTCTCGTTTCGCCAACTACCGCTGGGAATCTATAAGTCTCTGGTACAAAAGATACAAATTCAAATACTGGATCAAATGCATAAGTTGCACTAATTCCCGTAATATCTTCAATATTATCACTGACGTTTATTAAAAGATTACAAGCAACTTCTGAATCGACCGGTATAACTTCCGGACATTCAAATTTTAATAGTGGTTCTTCATCTTCTAAACTAAATGTTCCTTTCTTTTCAATTAAAGGAAAGATAAATACCAATAACACAAGAGCACCGATGCCAATGAAAAGTAGATATCTCTTTTTTAAGAATTCGAATACTTTATTCATATTATTCACCATCCACTTTCTTGTTACTACCCTTTAATATTCTAAAAATATTAATGATTAAGAGTACACCAATCAATCCGATAAAAATGTATTTTAGATAACTCTTTTTTTGCTCTTTATGAATGTTGATATTATATTGTTTTTTATTACTACCATTTTGATCGACAATAACGATTGAAATAACACTACCGTCCTGCAGATTCCTATTACCGACAATCGTATATGAAGAACTGTTGTCTTCAAGCATTGGTTCGATAATTAATTCTTTTTCATCTCCAATATTCAAATCATAACTAAAGGTATTTTTATCAAAGTCGATATTATAGCCATCGATCATAATATCTACCAAATAAGTACTAGTTATAACTTCTGTCTTGTTACCATCTGTATTAGTTTTATCATCGTCTGTCTTGTTATCATCTTTTTTCTCATTGTTATTACTACTATTACTACTATTACTACTATGGCTACTGCTACTACTGCTGCTTTTACTACTGCTACTACTGCTACTATTTGGAGCAGCTACTGATATTTGTTTTGTTAATGTAGCGACAGTAACTGTATCGATATCGTCATAGAAGAATACGTCACTTAAGGTAATTGTTTGATTTCCAGCGCTAGCTGCTTTAAGTTTTAAAGTTCCAATACTGAAATTAGCTGGCGTATCACTAGCGGTATATAAGCTAAGTTTCATCGATTTGTTATCTAGGCCACCTTGCCAATTACTATCAGGTATAAAACCGACATAAGATAAACCGTTACTTAGATTTAACACTGTTCTAAGTGAACCGATAGTCTTACTACTTTCTCCTGTTACTTCGCAACTAAAATCGCTCCCTGGCTTAACTTCTCCAGGACAGTTTAAAATAATCCGATCAGCATGTACTGCTATAGGAAATATTAAAGTTAACACAACAAAAACAAATATCTTTTTCATATACTCTCCTACTTTCTATATAAATATACCATAAAAAAAATGTTTTTACAAGTAAAAATATAAAAAAAGATATACTAGATGTATATCTTAAAACAAATCATTATATAATTCTAAATATGTATTAATATATTTAATTTTAATTCCTTTTAATAGTTCTATCGGTATTTCTCTGACATCTTCTTTATTATCGATTGGAACATAGATTGTTTTAACATTATTATTGATTGCTGCCAAAACCTTTTCTTTAATTCCTCCTACCGGCAAAACCTTGCCTCTTAAGGTAATTTCGCCGGTCATACTAACGGTCGTATCGATGCTTTTTTTCTTAAGTAAACTTAACAAGCTTGTCATAACTGCTAATCCCGCTGAAGGTCCATCTTTAGGAATGGCTGCACCTTCAAAATGAATATGAAAATCTTTGTTTTTAAATTCGTTTTTATCAATTTCCATCAAATCGCAATTAGCTTTAATATAACTAATAGCTACTTCGGCACTCTCTTTTAAAACATCGCCAAGCATACCAGTTAAATGCATATCGCCATTACCGGCATAACTAAGTATTGAAACCTTTTGAATACATCCACCATATGGAGTATATCCTAAGGCATTGATTACACCAATATAACTATCTTTTTCGTTTAAAATAGTACGGTATTTATAATTACCTAAATAATCGGTAACACTCAAATCATTTTCTTTTTTGCCGGCAATTAATACCTTCCTAAATATCGTGTCGATACATCTTTCTAATTGTCTAACGCCTGATTCACGTGTATAATGGACAATTATCTCTTTAATATCTTTTGAAGTTAAATTGACATCGACACCATAATTATCTGCCAACTTAGGAATAATATAATTAAGCGCAATATCTTCTTTTTCATGTGAAGTATAACTAGACAAGTTGATTATTTCTAAACGATCTTTTAAGGCATCTGGTATTTTATCTTCATCATTACCTGTAAGAATGAATAAAACGTTTGATAGATCAACTTCTTCTTCAATATAATTGTCGACAAAACTACTATTTTGTTCTTTATCTAAAACATCTAATAAAGCTGAAGCTGGATCTCCCTTATAATCTTTCGTAAGTTTATCTATTTCATCGATTAAGAATACTGGATTATTAACTCCAACTCTTTTAAGACCACTAATTATTCTTCCTGGACATGCCCCTATATAAGTTCTTCGATGACCGACAATTTCACCTTCATCATGAACTCCGCCAACGCTGATCTTAACAAATTTTTTATTTAAGGCTTTAGCAATTGACTTAGCCATTGTTGTTTTACCAACTCCAGGTGGACCTATTAAACAAAGTATTGGACTTTTATTTTTCTTTTTAGTTTTTGTTACCGCAATATATTCAACTATGCGATCTTTAACTGATTCAAGTCCAAAATGAGTGCCATTTAATTTTTCACGAATATCATTAATATCTTTATTATCTTTGGTACTCTTATTCCAAGGTAAACTAGCTAACCAATCGATATAATTTCTAATAATACTCATCTCAGGAGATACTGGACTAGTTAACTCATAACGATTTAATTCTTCATCCAATCTACGCTTAATATAATCTGGATAATCACCTTCGTTAATCTTACTATTTAGTTTAACAATATCATTATCCTTAATATCTACTTCATTAATTTCTTCTTTAATTAATTTAATTTTTTCCTTAAGAATATAATTTTTTTGTTCTTCGTCAAGTCTTTCTTTTAAATCATCATCGATTCTATTTTCTAACTTAACTGTCTCCATTTCCCTATTTAAATCACGAATAATATTTTTAATTCTTAAAATAGGATTACATATCTCGATATATTTAACCTTTGTCATATATTCAAAAGGCAACTCTGAAACAACAATATCTGATAATCTAGATAGACTAGTTACACCACTGATTCTACCTAAAACATTATTAGAAATACTAGCAGATATTTCAATATAGTCATTTAAATCTTTCAGTAAAATCCTTTTTAAAGCAATTGCTTCTAGTTCATCATAATCATATTCTTTGGTAGGTATAACAAAAGCCTCATAACTATCATCATCATTTTCAATATAATTTAATACTTCAACTCTATCTAGTCCTGTAACTACCAATCTAACTACCCCGTTTGGTAATTCTAATTTAGTTTTAATTTTACCTAAAACACCTACTTTAGGTAATTTTCTAATGCTTGGTTTTTCTTCCAAAGAATCATCTAAATTAATAAATAAAAGGTGATTATCATGATTATGTTCACTAACTTTAATAATACTCTTCTCAAGTGTTCTTGATAATTCTATTCTCAGTTCATTATAAGGGAGTAATACCACATCACGTAAGAATATTACCGGCAAATTAGTCTCAACCATAATATCACCTCCTTATCTCAAAAAAATAACGCTTATTATTGATAATAAAACATTAAGAATAATAACCGTCACTTCCGTTTCATGACTTCTTATTTTAACTATTTTTTATCATATAGCAATAGATTTGACACATTTTTTACACTACTTTTTTCTTCCTTTTTTTGGAACAAAAAATAAGCAAGAAAAATGTCACTTTTTATTGCTTAAAATTACAAAATATATTATACTTTATTTATAGTAGATAAGAAGGAGGTAAATATGGAAATTAATAAAAAATTTGACTTTAGTAAACTAAAGAAGCCCCTATTAATTATATGTATTATTGCAATTATTGCCATTATTGCCTTCTTAGTAAATAAATATCGCACTGCAGAAATTGCTTATACCAATAATTACGATATCGTTTTGTTGGGTGATGAAGAAATTACCATCTATAAAGGTGAAGAATATCAAGAGCCAGGTTACAGCGGAACCGACAGTAATAATAAAGATGTTACAGGAGAAATAAATGTCACCGATAATATTGATACTAAAAAAATTGGTACTTACAAAGTTACCTATACGATTGGTAACGTTACTAAAGAAAGAACCGTCAAGGTTATTGCTAAACCAGTTGGTTATACCTATATCCACTTATACGGTGAAGTAAATACCTTTATCTATGTCGGTGAAAAATATCAAGAAAAAGGTTACATTGTCATAGACTCTATCGATGGTGATCGCTTAAATGAAAAAGTGACTGTTAAAAGTGACCTTGATACTTCTAAAGAAGGAATATATAAAATTGTCTATAGCGTTACTAATTCTGGCGGTGTTACCACCAGTAAAGAACGTTATGTTATCGTTATGGACAGAAATCTTAGTTTAATTCCTAATACTAAAGAGCTAACTAAAGATAATGTCACAATAAGTATTTATGTAAAAGATGAACAATTCAACTATATTACCCTACCTAATGGTCAAAAAAAATCCGAACGAACTAGTAGTTATGAAGTAAGTAATAATGGCACATATAAATTTGTCATGTATAACAAGAATGGTCAAAGTAAAGAAAAAAGTATTACGATTACCAATATTGATAAAGAAAGTCCAAGTGGTTCTTGTACTGGTACTTATGGCAGTGGTATAACCCAAATAAATATTGATGCAAAAGATAACGTTGGAATTAATCGTTATGTGATAAATGATACCGCATATACGACTAACAGTATTAGATTAAATGGTGAATATAGTAGTGTCAATGTCACTATCTATGACAAGGTTGGCAACAATAAAACTATTGCTTGTAATATTAACAATAATGTTGGGCCTACTGCTACCCCAGTTACACCATTTAAAACAGTAACTAAGACTCCTTCACCAAGTCCTACCCCAACAACTAGTTACTATTACCCAACCCCAACACGTATCCCTACCGTAGCAGTTACCACAACCAAACCAATAACAACGATAAAACCAGCTGTAACAACCAAGCCAGCTACGACAACAACAAAACCTGTGGTAACAACTGTAAAACCAACTAATACTCCAACAAAGAAACCCACAGTTACTCCTACGCCAGCTGGTACTTCGACAGCGACATATCAACCAACTAAACCACCTATTGGTATTAGTTATACAATCAATACCAGTACTTTAAAAGTATGGATGGAAAAGAAATCGCGATATTACATATCACATGTTTGGGCAAGTGATCCATATAATCAAGTTAAAGTTGCTACTCCTTCCAATTGGAGTAAAACGGTTGAATATGCTTCAGACATCTTAAAAAATGCCGTTACCACTCATGGTTATCAAGGTAAAGCAATCTTTGCGGTAAATGGTAGTGCCTTTATCAATAAACCAGTCTTTGGTCAATCACAATACCCTGATTCATGGAATTATACTAGTGCTAGTCCAATTATTATTGTCGAAGGAAAAACTTTAAGAGATAGCACTAATAATGTTCCTAATAATATGTATACTTATGGTTTAAAAAGTAATGGTGATTTAGCATACTACTACTTCAAACAAGGCGCTAACTTAACTGAGAATGCAAATGCAAGAAATAGACTTATTGCTGATGGTATTAAAAATACAACTGCCTTTTCAACTGTCCTTGTTAAAAATGGTCAAGTTAATACTACTGCAACCGCTACCAATATGCGTCAAGGTTGGTGCCAAATCAATAAAAATAATTTTATCTTTATTACGAACCACATTACCGATCGTAGTCTTAGTCTTAGTTTAGCTGATGAAGCTGCCATTATGGTCGATCTTGGTTGTAAGACCGGTGTTAGACTAGATGGTGGTGGCTCAACAACATTATTAATCAAAGACAGAAATAATAAAATAACGACCCTTGTCGGTAATACAAGACAAATCGCCGATGTTCTTTATTTCCATGAATAACATTTTCATTATAGTTTAATATACTATAATGAAAGGTTGTGAATTATGAATCAAAATAAATTTTATAGACCTATCTATAGGCCCAAACCAAATGGTGATAGATTTGTTGGTGGCGGCTTTTTAGCCCCATTCTTACTTGGTGGAATTACTGGTGGATTACTTGCTCCATCATTCTATCCAAGACCAGTATATGGTTCAATTCCATACCCTGTATACCCTATCCCATATAATCAAAATCAATATATTTATTACAATTAAATTTCTTAACATTTTTTAAAATATTATGTTATAATTATTATAGGTGAAAAATATGAAAAGCAGTTATATTATCGATTATATTAATGAAAATGAATTTCGTAAAAAAGAAAGAGCTATAAAAAAATATAATATGTTAGCTTATAAAAAACTATTATTTGATTATTATCCAAGTTTAAGAGAAGGTAATTTTTTAGGAGTCTTAACTTCAACAAATGAAAAAGATCATATCGATAAATATGAACTAACCCTTCCTACCGATAAAACTTTTGTCAAAGTTCATGGTAATATTACCCTTCACTATTCAGTTTATAAAGATAATAATATCGTTATGTTAGAAACCTTAACTCCTGAAGATATCTTAACTGAAGGTCATCAAAAAGAATTGACTACTTATAAAGGCGTTATGGTATCAAAATCACATAAAGAATTAGATATGTTTAAAATAAATCTATTAAACAGTATGAATAAAAATGGTTTCTTTATTCTTAACCTACCCGATTGGGTAATCATTATCTTAACGATTGTCGTATTTGGTGCCATTGGAACACTCCTAGGAAAATTAATAATAAAGTAATTTACTTTATTATTTTTTTATGATATTATATATACCCTGTAAAAGGAGTGAAATTATGGCTTATGAAGATTATTGTGCTGCTTGTACTTATCTAAGTGAAAAAGCAGATTATTACGGAAAATATTGGTGTGAAAAAAAAGGACAAGATATGTATGCTAATTCACCAAAATGTTATAACTTTTGTGAAGCATACCGAAGAAGTACTTACTCACGAGAAAATATGTATGGTATCTCTAGTAGTAGTAACTCAAGTTCTGGTTGTTATCTAACAACTATTATGTGTGAAATATTACATTTTCCAGATAATAATTATTATCTAAATACTTTAAGAAATTTTAGAGATAATGTTATGAAAAAAGATACCAAATATTTTCCATTATTACTTATCTATGATTTTGCTGGTCCAATGATATCATATGAATTATCAAAAGATAAAAATAAAGAAACGATAGCTAAAACTTTCTTTACTAATTATATTACTAAATCAGTTGCTGCGATCGAACTAAAAAAATATGATACAGCCATTAATATCTATAAAGCAATGACTGAAGAACTAGGTAATATGTATAATATCAATATTAATTTAATTACGCCACCTAAGATAGAAGATATCGATATCAAAAACCTAGGTCATGGTAAAACTAAAAAATTAACAAACGAATAAAAAAACTGATAGACTATCTATCAGTTTTTAATTCCCCACATAATCACCATGTACTTGGACATAATCAAGGTCAAGATACCAACCATCATATTGTAGATGGTGAAAAGCAATATAGACTGTATCACCATTATACTCGCTAAGATCAACGGTATATTTTTGCCAAGTGGCTGGCGCATATTGCAAACTTATAGCGGTTGTCATCTGGGCTGGGTTATTCGTTGAACCATAGAGTACCTCAAAACTATCAAGATAAGCAGGACCTTGTGATGCCATATAAAAATCTACATGCACATTTTCAAATCCAACAAGTGATATTGCTGGCGTAATAAGATAATTACTTGTATCAAGCGGTCTAACATTTGTTTCGTATGATGCACTTCCAAGATAGTTAACACC
>JAEEGL014450888.1_pt1 | contig 23892 bp, 10 predicted proteins | sample 9134231 | NCBI WGS metagenome assembly JAEEGL01 (sample SAMN16246548, study PRJNA631951) | gut metagenome | biome: gut microbiome; feature: rumen; material: fiber-attached | host: Bos | place: Iran: Karaj | collected 2018-10 | reverse complement strand
GCGTTCAGCGAGATGTATGGCACCACGTTCGCCTATACCCAGGCCTACGTCATCGACGTGCTCATCCCCAACTGGAAGGCAGCCATCGAATCGAAGCTGACGCATGTTGACGGCAACCACTGGGACCCCTCGGTGGCCAAGAAGGTGGAGGGGCAGGTGATGTACTACACCATGTACAACAAGGGCGACGCCGAGTACGGACGCCATAACGCCGACCCCCGCTGGGGTACCCTCTTTGCCGAGCGCAACGGCTGGCCGAGCTATATGATGGTGGATGGCACGGGCGAGATGCACGACGACGAGATAGAGCTGGCCATCAACCAGATACAGCGGTGGGAGAGCGTGCTGGCCATGAACGAGCAAGACAAACTCGAGGCTTTCGACGATTCCGACCGCCTCATCGACAATTACTCCTTCGCCAATGGCACCTCGGTCAGCATGACCACCACCAACAGCAACACGCAGAGCACCACACACTCACACGACACGTATCACAACGTCATAATTGAGAACAAGGATGGGGCTCTGCTCAACAATGCCGGTGCTTACGTCAAAGTGAAAGCTAACTTCGGCCACCACGATAAGACCGTGACCGACGAGAGCGCCTCAAGCGCCAACACCGTGTCGTGGACCCTCTCGGATGCCGACCCGCGCACCGCACTCAGCGTCGATGTCTATGAGTCGCCCGCTGGCTGGGGACCTATCTTCCGCACCCGTGGCGGACAGAGTGCCAATCCCTATCAGGATGCCACCTATACTCGTTATTACGAAGTGGGCGCCAAGCTCGACGAGGCGACCATGCGCGTGGAGGTGCCACAGCTCAAGGTGGCCAATCCGCAGCTCACGGGTGTGCCCGCGGGTGGCGAGGCCAAGTTCACGCTCGAGATGTCGAACCTCTCCGAGACCGGTCATGCCAGCACCTTCCTGCTGGAAGTGATTGATAAAAGCAACCCCAATGGTGCCATCCTCAGCATGGATGGTGCCGCCATCAGCAGCGGGCGTCCCGGACGCAGTGTGCTCATCCAGGGCGGCGAGACCGTCACCAAGACCCTCATCGTGAGGCAGAGCGACCGCAGCATCAACAACTACGACAATATACGTCTGGTGCTGCGCTCAGAGAAGGACCGCACGGCCCAAAGCGAAGAGGTAGCGCTGAGCGTGCAGTTCGTGCCCGCCTCGGCACACATCGACATCGCCGTGGCCAACACCGTGCTCAACCAGGCCGACAAAGAGCAATATGGCGGTTTCCGCGTGCAGCTGTCTAACCTCGACAGGCAAGACAACGGCCTTCAGGGCGTGCGCCTGCAGTACCGCCGCAAGGGCATGGACGCCTGGAGCCTGGCACACCAGTGGCTGGCCGATGCCGCCCAGGTGGGGCAGGGCGACGAGCAGTTGCCCGAGGCCGGTGAGCAACTCGCCTATCAGGTCGTCTTCCCCGCCGACGGCACCTATGAGTTGCGTGCGCAGACCTTCGGCAAGTATGGCAACGACGATGTGACCTACGAGACCGACATCATCGAGGTGACGCAAGACACCCGCGGCCCGCAGATTCTGGGCATGGTCAGTCCCACTGAAGGCAGCCTCACCTTCATCAACCGCAACGATATGCACCTCAGGTTCAACGAGACGCTCAACGGCAATGCGATGAGCAAGACCGACAACTTCCGTATCGAAGGCGGGATGAACAACGTGGTGGTGGATGCCGCACGTCCCTATCCCGACGTGGCGCTGCAGCTCAACGGCCAGGAGGCTCAGACCGACGCCAACTTCCTCTTGTCGAACAGCGACGTGGCCATGGGCTTCTGGCTCTACCGCCAGGGCGACGGCACACTGCTGAGCATCGGCAACGAGGGCAACCGCTTCGCCCTGGGCACCTACGACGGCGGACAGCTGAGCATCGAGCCCGGAGCCGGCAATGACGTGGTGAAGACCGGTGTCGTATTGCCCGCCGACACCTGGACCTACGTGGCCATGAACTACCGCCAGAAGCGCGCCGACGAGATCACCGGCCACCTGACGATGCTCTATGTCAATGCCGGCGAGAATAACCCCGTCTATGTGGTGCGTGAGTGCGAGATGGACGATGTGTTCGGACAGGGACACCTCTCACTCGGCGGCGACGGCATGGTAGGGCGCATCAGCAGCCTGACACTGTGGAACAGCGACATCTCGGCACAGCAGCTGTTTGAGAGCCGCAACGAGCTGAAGGCCAACTACACCTCGGGCCTGATCGGCTACTGGCGCATGGACGAAGGCCACGGACAAACCATGACCGACAGGGTGCGCTCGCGCGACCTCACCATGGCCTCCGACAGCTGGTATATCAACAACGAAAACCGTGCCGCACACCTCGACGGCAGCGAGGCGCTGAAGATTGATGTATCGACGCTCAACTTCCGCAGCACCGACAACTTCGCCATGGAACTGTGGTTCCGCGCCGAGGCCTCGGAACAGAACAGCAACGCACAGCTGCTGTCGGCACAGAGCGGACTGAGCATCGGATTCGCCGACGGCAAGCTCACACTCGCCGACCGCCGCCACTACATCGACGGTGGCGGGCAGGAGCAGGTGTCGGTGGTGAAACAGACCGAGCTGAGCGACCGCAACTACTGCGACGGCACTTGGCACCACATCGCCCTCAACGTGCGCCGTGGTATCAGCGCCGTGGCCTACATCGACGGACAGGCCGTGAAGACACTGCCCGAGAGCGATGTCGAAGGTATGATTGCACACTACCTGTTGGTGGGCGGCGAAGAGACGCTGCTCGATGCCGACGGAGCGAGCAACGGCGGACAGACCCGCCTCTTCACTGGCGACATCGACGAGGTGCGCCTGTGGAGCGCCGCCCTCGACGGGCAGCTCATCGCCGACCGCATGTACGAGCGGCTCGACGACACCTACGCCGGACTGGTGGGCTACTTCCCCATGGAAGACATCAACCGCAACGTCACAGGTACCGTGACCACCACGTTCAGCACCCAGAATAAAGGCATGGCCGACTCGCGCCTGACACTCGTGGGCACACCCGCACAGAGCCTGACCGCACCGGCGCTCAAACCCGGTTCGAGCCGCATGCGACTGGCCGACAATCAGTTTGACTACGTCGTATCCGACGACGAGATCTACTTCCGCTTCGGCGACGACGTGCTGTCGCTCATGGACGGCAACGACTTCACCGTCACGGTGGCCAACATCAAAGACGAGCACGGCAACAGCTCCGAGCCTGTGTCGTGGACCTTCCACGCCGACTTCGCCGCACTGAACTGGTCGCCGCGCGTAGCCGACATCAGCAAGAAATGGAACGAGACCCAGGAGACGACCGTGTATATCCTGGACCGCTCAGAGACCCTGCAGAGCTACGAGATCAGCAGCTTGCCGTCGTGGCTCACCCTGAAGGGCGATGCCGTGGGCACCACCAGCCGATACCTCACGGATATCTACTTTGAGATACCCTCCTCGGTGCCTGTAGGCCGCTATGCCGACGATATCTACCTGACCGACCGCCTCGGCATACAGCGCATCCTGCATGTGAACCTGACCGTCGAGGGCGACGTGCCCGACTGGGCGGTCGATGCCTCGGCCTACGAGAGCAACATGGCGCTGCGCGGACAGGTCATGGTGGGCGACAAGATCAGCGACTACACCGGAAGCAAGATCGCCGCCTTCGACAGCAACGGCAACTGCCGCGGCGTGGCCAGTCCGGCCTACGTGAAGACGCGCGACGCCTACTACGTGGATATGACCATCTACGGTGGCTCTGCCACATCACTGTCGAGTGCCGAGCGCGAACTGACCTTCATGCTATACGATGCCTCTACCGGCACCACCTATCCCGTGGTCAGCGTCACGGTGCCCGGCCGCCAGCCTGCCACCACCCTGACCTATTCGCCCGATGCCGTCATCGGTTCGTATGATGCCCCGGTGCTCTTCAGCGCCTCCGACTTCATCATGCAGCACATGCAACTGGACAAGGGCTGGGCCTGGACCTCGATCTATGTGCAGCCCGCCTCGACCGCCATCGCCGACGTGCTGCCGCAGAACAGCACCGAGCTGAAGAAGCTGCATACCGTGAAGAGCCACACCGGCTTTGCCACGGTGGCCGCCGACGGCAGCAAGGTGACGGGTATGTTGCAGACCATCGAACCCGGACAGATGTACAAGGTGCGCACCAAGGCAGCCACGAGCTTCGACGTGCTGGGCACACTGATCAACGTGCGCAACACCGAAGCGACGATGGCACCCCAATACAACTGGATAGGCACACTGTCGAACGTGGTGATGTCGCCCGCACAGGCTTTTGCCGACCTGCAGCCCGAGAATGGCGACATGGTGAAGACGCGCACCGCCTTCTCCACATACCGCGACGGCGTGTGGGAGGGCAACCTGCAAAGCATCGTGCCGGGACAGGGATATATCTACCTGTCGAAAGCCGCCGAAGCCAAGACCTTCCGCTATCCGCAGGTGGCTGCCAGCTCTGATGCCCAGAGCACCTCCTTCAGCCTGATGGCAACCGAAGGAGAGATGGGTGCGGCAACGTACTACACACCGATGGACGAGCATCTGTTCCCCGACAACATGAACATGATAGCCGTGGTGAAGAAAGACGGCATGCAGATAGAAACGGCCGAGGTGGCCGCCTTCGTGAATGGCGAGTGCCGCGGAGCCATCGAGTGCATGGACGGATATTACTTCCTCACCATCCTCGGTTCGTCGGCCGACGACCAGGAAGCCATGGTCGAGATACGCGTGCGCATCGACGGCGAGGAATACACGGTAGCCTCGCAGCCTTTCGTCAGCGACGCCCTCTTCGGCTCGCTCGATGAACCCTACGTGCTCGACGTGGATGCCACCGCCATACGCACGGTCAACATCGACGGCGCAGCCGACGACGACGAGTGGTACACCCTCCAGGGCCAGAAGCTCAGTCGGCGCCCGATGCAGCAGGGCGTGTATATCCACCACGGACAGAAGGTGACCGTACGCCGATAACTGAAATAACGGAACGGATGCCTGCGACAGATTTGAGGCCTCATCCCCCGATTTGTCGCAGCATCCGCGGGGGTGTCGTAACAAGACATCCCCATTTACCGGTTAAAAGCATGGTATTGTCAAAGAATATATTACCTTTGCGGTAGCGAAACATTAGCAGAATAATAATAAAAAAACAATAGATATGTACCATCTGCAATCCTCCCACAAACGACAGGCTCCGGTGCTCTGGATATGGGTGCTGATGCTGTTGCTGTCGGCGAACGCCACGACAGCCCTGGCCGACGAAATCAAGAAAGAGGCCAACTACACTGCAACGGTGCACGGCGACCATATCTCGCTCGAGGTGATGGTGGCCGACCTGAAGAGTGCCAACACCTGGTGCAAGTCGGGTTCCATCCGTGCCTACAGCCAGAGCGGCCGCAAGGGCACGGTGCTGCATCTGATGGATGTGGAGACCGACAACTGCAGCAACGACAACGAGATAGGGTGGGAGCTCTATGCCCAGACCAAGATGCCGGGCAGCATGGCGTTCCTGACCAACTCGATGATGGGCGAGCAGACCGAGATCAAGGCCTCGGAAGGCGACGAGTGGAGCCAGCGTGCCGACAACGTGAAATACACCCTGCGCAAGGGTATGGGCGACCGCCTGATCACGGCCAAGATTGATTTCTATTTCCCGCCCGAGATGGTGGAGAGCAACACCAAGTGGTACATCTATTACGAATACTTGCACAGCGGCGGATCGTCGTACAACATGAGCATGGGCACCGTGGAGCTGTCGCGCGACATGGGCCTGAGCCACCTCGACACATCGAAATACACCGTGAGCGAGAAACGCACCAAGCCCGACGAGTTTGAGTTTACCACGCCGGCCCTGCCCGATGATGTGACCTACCAGCTGAAGGACAACCGCTGGCACGAGGGCATCTATACGCTGACGCTCACCTACACGCTCAAGAACGGCAAGCAGCGGACGCAGACCGAGGTGCTCAAGTGCGAGGCCACGGAGAAGAAGCACACCGTGAAGATACCCGAAGAAGTGGGCAACTTCAAGTCGGTGGACCTGAGCATCCGTGCGCAGGACATCCTGCGCTCGGTGTCGGGCAAATGCTTCTGGGACCAGGCCTACACCTATACGAAGACGGCCTTGCTGCCCGGCGTGCCGGTGCCGTCGCAGCCCAGCGGCGAGTACGATATGTACAACGGCACGATGCGCCTGGTGTGGGATGCCTACGATGCCAGCCAGAGTGGTTTCATCACCTCGTGCACACCCTACGTGTATCGCAGGAAGGTAGACAGCAGGGGCGTCATTTACCTCAGCGATACGTGGAGCAAGCGCGGCACGCTGAGCGGCATCTCCAACAAACAACAAAGCTATACCGACACCAACCTGGAGCCGGGCAGCTACTACAAATACATGGTGGTGAACGTGCCCAATGCGTGGATTGAGAGCCGGGGGGTGACCTCGAGCCAACTCAACGAGCCCGATGGCGATCTGTTAAACTGGTTGGGCTACGCCTTTTCGGATGCCCTCGCCACAGATATATCGATGGGCATACGTCATCTGCGGCAGGACACCACCGTGACCGACAAGGTGCGGCTCACGTGGGAGTACGACCGTGTGCCGGTGAAGGTCCAGAAAGTGCAGTTCCAGGTGTGGAAGAAGGCGCATGAGGGCTCTGACTGGAAAGTGCTGGGCACCGTAGATGCCGATGCCGCACCCAAGTCGGGCACCGTGCTCTCGTTTACCGACAGCAATCTGGCTGACAAGAGCGAGCGCTTCGACTACAAGGTGTCGCTGGCCATCAACGACGGACAGTATGTATTTGAGAGCGACGTGGTGACCGCCGGACTGCTGGCCGGCACGCTGGTCAAGAACCTCGAGGTGTCGAAGGGCACCCATGAGAGCACCGTCAGACTGACGTGGGGTGCCAAGCAGATAGGCACGGGCAAGACCATCTTCGTGGTTTCGCGCCGCTACGCAGGAGCCAAGGAAGACTTCATGCGCGTCTATACCGTCAGCGGCACGGCCGATACCTATACCTATGAAGACAACACCGTGCAGCCGGGCTACTATTATGAATACAAGGTCGAGGCCTACAGCGGCGAGATAGCCGCCGAGCTGTTGCAGAACAGCCTGACCGACGTGGGATTCTGCCAGGCGCGCGGCGTCATCTCGGGCCGTGTCACCTTCGGCACCGGCACCGCCGTCGAGGATGTGCGCCTGAGCCTGCGCTCCTCCGACAGCGACGGCCATGGAGTGAAGGGCTATTCGCAGTATGTGGGCGGAGCCTCTGAGGGCATCTGGTGGGATGCCGACTCGGCCGCCACCGCCAAGCTGTTCGGCAGCGGCAAGGACTATACGGTGCAGCTCTTCGTGCGCCCCGACTCGGCCCTGAGTGAGGGTGCCGTCGTGGGCAACATCCCCGGTCTGGGTCATATCGTGCTGGGCAAAGAGAAAGACGGGCGCTACCCGTTGCACTGTGTGCAGACGACCGTCAACACATCGCAACAGACATTTACGGAGACCAACGCCTTCCGTGCCGTCTGTTTCAGCCCCTACGAAGACAAGTACTACGACGAGACGGAGCAGTGTACCGTATATGGTCAAAATTCAGGTTTGGGAGTCGGCTACCAGTGGGAGTCCGAAGGATATAAGATGTTAGAACGCATCTATATCAATGAGGGAACGGGCTATTGGTTTGCCCTCTACGGCCGTCAAAAGACGCTTGATGAGCCGGTGAACTGCGATGTCGTCGAGACGGTGGACAACACCTACGATTTAGGCTTAGACCTTGCTGCCAACGCCTACTCGCTGCTGACCATCAGCAACCGTCAGGGGCAATGGTCGTTCAGCGTCAATGACTCCACCTCGACAGACATGACGTTCCTGCACAAGAAGGAGATAACAACGGAAGTGTCGAATTTCCCCGCCGACTATGTGGTCTATAATAACAACCTCGTTAATTTAGGCGGCACGCTGGTTGACAACTTCCACGGCGATAGGTGGAAGAATTACGTCAAAGATGTGGCGGCTGATATCCAGCAGGGCAGAACGGAAATAGTACCCGGCTCCTTCGCCGTGGGCGGCGCACAGGGCATTGCCGACGAGCAGGCCTTCCGCGGCCATCTGACCGAGGTGCGCGTGTGGGACCATGTGCTCAGCGACAAGGAGCAGGCCACCTACGCCGACCGCGTGCTGAGCGGCCGCGAGCAGGGTCTGAGACTCTACTGGCCCATGGACGAGGGCCTCGACCACTATGTGTTTGACGCCTCGTATGCCAACGACGTGCCCAACGGGCGCCACGCCATCATAGGTGTGAATGTGAGTAGTTCGGTCATCATCCCCTCAGACGAGATCCTCTCGCGCTACGGGCTGACCGACAGCAACGGCGAATATACCATCCGCGGCATACCCTTCGTGGGCACAGGCACCAACTACACCATCGTGCCGTCGAAGAGCATACATACCTTCTCGCCGCAGTCGCGCAACGGGTTCATCGGCAACGGCAACCTGACGCTCAATGCCTACGACTTCACCGACAACTCATCGTTCACGGTCAAGGGCAAAGTGACCTATCTCGACACCAACATCCCCGTTGATAGCATACAGTTCAAGGTGGACGGTGCCCTGCAGAAATCGAAAGACGGCATGCTGATGACCAATGCCGACGGCGAGTACGAGCTGTCGGTGCCCATCGGCGAGCATCGCATCGAGGCCTACCGCGAAGGTCACCGCCTCACGTCGTTCCCCCTCGACGGAACGGCCTATGACTTCCACCGTGCTGACACGGTCAACTTTATCGACTCGACGCTGGTCAACGTCACGGGCCGCATCAACGGCGGTTTCTCCGACCAAGATGCGCCCGTGGGTTTCGGCCTGAGCACCAACCGCATCGGCCAGGCCACCATCAAGCTGAGCCTAGGCAAGGAAGCGCAGTGCTCGTTCAACTACCGTCTCGACGAGCATGGCAGCGGCACCTTCGGCACCGAACCCATCGCCGTGGAGAGTGCCACGAGCCGCATCGCGAGCAAAGCCTGGCGCGGCGGCGGCGAGCACGACGACACCTACTATGTATATATCACCACCGATGCCCAGACCGGCGAGTATTCGGCTCTGCTGCCCCCGCTGAAGTATAAGGTGGAGAGCATCACCTTCGCCGGCGGCACTGATTACGACAGCGAGCCGGTGTTCAGCCAGAACCTGCCCATGATCGACGCTACCAGTGCGCAGAAAGACAAGCAACAGACCGACTCGGCCACTGTCGATGGTGTCAAGGAGGCATACACATACGCAGCCAAGATGAACCGCCAGCTGCGTGTGCAGCCTACGGTCAGCGTGGTGCAGACAGGTGCCCGCAACGGACACTTCGGCGAAGAGAAGGTGGCCGTGAAGAACATCGACGGCACCGTCGATTCGGTGGCTGTCGTGACCTTCACAGATACAGGCTACCATTATACCTTCGGACATCCCATCTACGTATCGGGTCAGCAGTACTATAATGACATCAGCGTGGCCGAACGCTACAAGAACCTTGACACTGGCGAGGAGGTGTGCGAATATCCCGAGGATGCCGTGGTGACTATCATCAACGATGCCAGCGCACTGGTGTCGGTGTATGCCGAGAAAGCCATGGTCAACGGCGAGGAGGTGGAGGCCGGCACGGAATACGAGGTGCCTGTCATCCAGTGTACGCCCGATGCCGACGGCATGGTTTACTACCAATTTGTGGGTGGTTTCCCCAACCTGGCCGAAGGCAATCTTCGCAACTTCAGCGTGAGCGTGAACATCGACGGCCGCAAGTATATGTGGCACGTGCCCGACTTAGAGGGCGATGCCCTCGACCTGATTGTGCTCGGCGCAGTGGCCTCGGGAGCCAATTTCGTGACCCAAGGCCCCGACCAGGTGGATTATATCCTGCGGCGTCCGCCGGGATCCACCTCGGTGGCCACCTACGAGGACAGCACGGTGCGGTCGTATAAGAAATCGACCATCGATGTGGAGGGCGATATGACCGGTGGTGGCGTCTATGTGTCTGTCGGTGTCACAGTGGAAAAAATCGCCGGTACAGCTATACTGATGGATGAGTCGAAGTTTAAGGGCTATTTTGAAACCTCTATTGTGCGTGAAGGAGGATGGAAAGACACCGACGCTGAATCCACGGCAGAAAGCTATTCGCTTACGGAAAAAATCTCGACACCCAAGAATGCGGTGTTCTCGCCCACGACCGGTGAATACCGGTCGGATGCCGGCGACACCTTCTTCGGACGTTCCACCAACCAACTGTTCTGCAAGGGTCGTATCTTGGGCATCTACAAGCAAGACGACGGCACGTATGCCCTCGAGGAGCGCCAGGGCATAACCGTCGGCGAATCGTTCGGTACCACCTTTGTCTATACGCAAGAGTATATCGAACATACACTCATCCCCAACTGGAAGGCACTTATCGACTCGAAACTGACACACGTGAACGGCAACCACTGGGACGCCTCGGTGGCGAAGAAAGTGGAGGGCGAAGTGATGTACTACACCATGTATCAGCCCGGCGACGCCGAGTACGGAAGGTCCAACGGCGATACCGAATACTGGAGCAACCGCATCGGCGAGCGCGGTGGATGGCCTAGCTACAGGGTGGTGAACGGCACCGACCAGCCCAACGTGGAAGACGAGGTGCAGACGGCCATCATACAGATACAGCGTTGGCAGGATATTCTGGCGATGAATGAGGAAGACAAACTGAAAGCCTTTGACAATACATCGGAGTATCTGGAAGACAACTACTCGTTTGCCGGAGGTACGTCGGTGAACCATAGCGACGCCTACCAGCATGAAACAAAGAGCGGTCATTCGCATTCTTACACCTGGGTGCTCAACAGCGAGACCCATTTCGGCCTGTTGGTAGATGACATCGGCGGGTATGCCATTGTCACCCATAAAGATACACACGGCGACGGCAATGAGTCGGCGACAACGGAGAGCAGCGCCAGCAAGATCTCGTGGACCCTGTCGGATGGCGACAGCCGCACCGCACTCTCGGTGGATGTGTTTAAGTCGCCATTAGGCTACGGACCCATCTTCCGCACGCGAGGCGGACAGAGCGTCAACCCCTACGAGGGTGCCACCTATACGCAATATTACAAGAAAGGCGCCCAGATGGACGAGGCTACCATGCGCATAGAGAGACCTGTGCTGGTGGTGGAGAGTCCGCTGGTGACGGGCGTGCCCTCGGGCGGCGAGGCGAAATTCACGCTGAAGATGTCGAACCAGTCGGAGACGGGACATACCGGCACCTTCATTCTCGATGCCCTTGAAAACAGCAACCCCAACGGTGCTGTGCTCCTGATAGACGGTATGCCGCTGAGCGTGGGCCATGGCGGCCGGCAAGTCAAGATTTCCGCTGGTCAGACCCTGGAGAAGACCCTCGTGGTGACACAGAGCGACCGCAGCGTCAACGTCTATGACGACATACGCCTGGTGCTGCGCTCGGAGAAAGACCTGGCCAACCGCAGCGACGAGGCCATCCTGCGCGTGGAGTTCGTGCCCGCCTCGGCACAGATCGACCTGGCCGTGGCACACACGGTGCTCAACCAGGCCGACGAGGAGCAGTACGGAGGATTCCAAGTGACGCTGTCGAACCTGGACCGTCAGGACACCGGACTGAAGGGCGTGCGCCTGCAGTACCGCCGCAAGGGCCTTGACACCTGGAACCTGGCACACCTGTGGGTGGCCGACAGCCAAGACCTGGAGCAAGGAGCCGAACTGCTGCCCGAGGCCTCGACGGCACTGACCCATCAGGTCGTCTTCCCCGCCGACGGCACCTACGAGTTGCGCGCACAGACCTACGGCAAGTACGGACAGGACGATGTGACCTACGAGACCGCCGTCATCGAACTGGTGCAAGACACCCGCGGACCGAAACTCCTGGGCATGGTCAGTCCGCTGAACGGCAACCTGACCTACACCGAGCGCAACAATATGCACCTGCGCTTCAACGAGGCCATCAACAATAACGCACTGAGCCAGTCCGACAACTTCGTCATCGAGGGCAACCTCAACAATGTGGTCAATGACGCATACGCCGACGTGGCTTACCAGATGAACGGCGAGTGCCAGACACAGGCCGACTTCGACCTGGCCGACAAAGACGTGGCCATCGGATTCTGGATCTACCGTCAGGGCGACGGCGACATCCTGTCGCTCGGACGCGGCGAGTCGCGCCTCTCGCTTTCGTCGGTCGGCGGACGACTGAAGTTCGAGACCGGTGCCGGACAGGCGTCGATAATGACCGACGAGGTGCTGCCCGCTGACAAGTGGAACTACGTAGCCATCAGCTATAAGCACAGCGTAGGCGAAGGCACTGCCAGCAACATCTCGGCACTCTATGCCAACTCTGACAACCCGCAGCCCGTGTATCTGCTCTCTGAGCAGCCCGTGGGTGACATCGTGGGCAACGGACCACTCGTGGTGGGCGGAGCCATGACACAAGGCCGGATGCACGACCTGACCCTGTGGAACACCTATAAGACTGCCCAGGAGCTGTATGAGAGCCGCGACTGGCAGAAGGCCAACTACACACCGGGCCTGGTGGGCTACTGGCGCATGGACGAAGGCCACGGACTGACCATGGCCGACAGGGTGCGCTCGCGCGACCTCTACATGGCAGCCGAGAACTGGTATATCAACAACGAGAACCGCGCGGCACACCTCGACGGCAGCGAGGCGCTCAAGATAGATGTCGCCACGTTCAACCCCCGCAGCAACGACAATTTCGCCATGGAGATGTGGTTCCGCGGCGATGCCTCGGAACAGAACAACGAAGCCCAGTTGCTGTCGGCACAGAGCGGACTCTGCGTGGGATTCGCCGGTGGCAAGCTCACCCTCTCTGACCGCCGCCATAGCATAGACGCAGCAGGGCAGGAGCAGACCGAGGTGGTGAAGCAGACCGTGCTGAGCGACCTCAACTACTGCGACGGTGCATGGCACCACTTCGCCCTCAATGTGCGGCGCGGCATCAGCGCCGTGGCCTACATCGACGGACAGGCCGTGAAGACACTGCCCGAGGGCGACATCGCCGGACTGAGCACACAATACCTGACCGTGGGCGGTGAAGGCACGCTCCTGGCAGCCGACGGCACCAACAGCGGCGGCGCGACAAACCTGTTCGCCGGCGACGTGGATGAGGTGCGTCTGTGGAGTGCAGCCCTCGACGGCCAGCTCATCGCCGACCGCATGTACGATAGGCTCGACAACACCTACGCCGGACTGGTGGGCTACTTCCCCATGGAAGACATCAGCCGCAGCATCACGGGCACCGTGACCACCACGTTCAGCACAGAGAACAAAGGCGTGGCCGACTCGCAGCTGACGCTCGTGGGCACACCCTCGCAGAGCCTGACCGCACCGGCACTCAAACCCGGTTCGAGCCGCATGCGCCTCGACGACCGACAGTTCGGATTCACGGCATCGGCCGACGAGATCTACTTCACCTTCGGCGACGATGTGCTGCCCCTGATGGACGGCAACGACTTCACCGTCACGGTGTCTAACATCAAGGACGAGCACGGCAACAACTCCGAGACTGTGTCGTGGACCTTCCACGCCGACTTCGCCGGCATTTACTGGGCCGATGAGGAATATGACGTGAATCTGGAGAAGAGATGGGACGAGACGTTGACGTACAACCTCTTGCTGCTCAACCCCACCGGGCAGACGCAGAGCTATGTGGTCACCGGCAATCCCTCGTGGATGATGCTTGACAAACTGGCCGACTCGAGCTCCAAGTCAATCATAAATATCACCATGACCCTGCCGCCGTCGGTACCCGTGGGCAGACATACTGAATTCCTGTATGTGACCGATAGCCGTGGCATCAAGCGGGCATTGAAGGTGAACGTGACGGTGACGGGCGACGAACCCGACTGGGCTGTCAACACATCGCTCTATGAGGGCAACATGACCCTGCGCGGACAAATCCTGGTGGGCGACAAGATCAGCGACTACACCCGCAGCAAGGTGGCAGCCTTCGACACTTACGGTAACTTCCGCGGCGTGGCCAGTCCGGCCTACGTGAAGACGCGTGATGCCTACTACGTGGATATGGTCATCTACGGCAATGCCGACACCGACCCGGCCGGGCGCGAACTGACCTTCCGCTACTACGATGCTTCGACGGGCGTGACCTACCCGATGGTGCAGGTGCAGATGCCCGACGGCACGGCGGTACAAACGATTGCCTATGCGAATGATGCCGTCTATGGCTCGTACGACGCCCCGGTGCGCTTCGTGGCCCAGCCGAGCCTGTTGCAGTACATGCAGCTGGCCTCGGGATGGACATGGGCATCCATCTACGTCGATCCCTATACGACCTCCATCAGCAATGTGCTGCAGAAAGCCATGCAACACCTGATGAACATCAAGGGGCACAAGGCATTCTCTACCGTATCGACCGACCGCACAGAGGTGGTAGGCGAACTGAAAGAAATCGTGCCGGGTGCCATGTACAAGATACAGTCGTCGGCTGCAGTGCAGTTTGAGGTGATTGGCGCATTCATCAATGTGCGCAACACCGAGCAGACCATACAGCCGGGATATAACTGGATCGGTTCGCTCTCGAATGTGACGATGTCGCCCGAACAGGCCTTTGCCGATCTGCAGCCCGAGAACGGTGACATGGTGAAGACGCGCTCAGCCTTCTCCACCTACCGCGACGGCGTGTGGGAGGGTGAACTGCGCAACATCATTCCGGGCGTGGGCTATATCTACCAGTCGCAGGCCGACAAGAGCAAGGCGTTCCGCTATCCGCAACTGCAAGGCTCGACGGCGGCACAGGCAGCGGCCTACAACCTGTCTGACTTCGACGACCACAGCATGGCGGCATCATCGTATTACACGCCAGCCGACGAGCATCTGTTCCCCGACAACATGAACATGATTGCCGTGGTGAAGAAAGATGGCATGCTGATAGAAAATGCCGAAGTGGCTGCCTTCGTGGGTAATGAGTGCCGCGGTGCCGTGGAGTGCAACAATGGCTATTACTTCCTCACGGTGCTCGGCTCATCGACCGACGATCAGGATGTGGCGGTAGAGATACGCGTGTGCATCAACGGCGAGGAATATACAGTGGCCTCGCAGGCATTCATCAGCGATGCCTTCTACGGCACGCTCTACGAGCCTTATGTGCTCGACGTGGATGCCACCGCCATACGCACGGTGAATATCGACGAGGTGGCCGACGACGAGGATTGGTACACCATCCAGGGTCAGAAGCTCAGCCGCCGTCCGCAGCAGCAGGGCGTGTATATCCACCACGGACAGAAGGTGATGATCAAGCGAAAGTAAGAGTCTTTAAGGCTCAGAGTAGTTAAGTAGTCGGTAGTTAAGTAGTTAAGCCATTACTTTGTGCTAGGTGAAACCAGCCTGCACAAGGTAATGGCTTGTTTATTTTTTTACTTTTTTACTTATTACCCGCCCCTGCCTGTCGATATACACCCATTTCTCCTTGCGGAAGAGGCCTCCGCCCTCAGTCACCCTTGCCCGTCCGTCTTTGAAAAATTCGGCTTTCTTCCATTGGCAGGGTATCACCAGACGGCCGCTCTTGTCGATGAAACCCAACTTTTTGTTGAAGTCCTGCACAACTGCCATTCCTTCGCTGAATGTCCAGACGTTTTTCCATCGGCAGGGAATGACCACCGTGCCGGTCCTGTCTATATAACCGCATTTGCCGTCCTCGTCCTGCACACCGGCCAAACCTTCGCTGAAGACGCCCATGCCCTTCCAAATGCAGGGAATGACGCGCTTGCCTGACGGGTCTATCATTCCTATCTTGCAGTGTTCCTGCACTTTGGCCAGCCCATTGTGAAACGGCCATGCATCTTCCCAAATACAAGGAATGACCAGATGCCCTGTGACATCAATGAAGCCGCATTTCTTATTGTCGTTTTGCACCCCGGCCATGTATTCGCTGAATTCACCGGCCGACTTCCATGTGCAGGGAATCACCTCTTTGCCATGGATATCGACAAATCCGAACAAACCCGTTTTCTTCTTTTTCACTCTGGCCAACCCGTTGTGAAAATAACTGATGTGGTTGTACTCATCGTATGAGATAAGCACTTCGCTCTGGCGGTTGACCATTCCGCAGGAGCGCAGACCGTTGGAGTAGGAATGGTAGTCAGGGCGCAAGCCCTCACGCTCTGCCAAGCGCTGGTCTTGGTCGGCCTTCGTCTTGGCCGTTTCCGCTGGTTGTCGGTCATCCGTCTTCCTCGTGCCTTCAGATGGTTGTCGGTCGTCTCTCTTTCTTGCGTCTTCTGATGGTTGCTGGTTGTCCTGCTTTTTGGTGACTTCTGGCGTGTGAGGTGTCTTTCCTGTCGTAGGTTCGGCAACGGCAGTCTGCATTGCTTTCTCCTTCTTCATTTGATAGGGATAGCCGTATCGCCGCGCCATTTCCTCCATGTAGGCTTCGCGGCTGGGTCCGCAGTAGCGCGGGTCATAATAGAAATACCAATAGGCAGGATTGGCTTTGTCGTCTAATTCGGAGACGAAGGAATTGTCTATTGCGATCTTTGTCTCGTCTGCCGCTTTTCCCGAATCATCTTGACCAAAGATTTCCGAAGCACTGTAGGTGTTCCCCTCTTCGTCTTCATACAGTCCCGATTCGCCAAGCATCCTGTAATGAGGAGTGCTTGGCACACCGGTATTGTCGTTGTCAGCCGGAGCAGCGTTCAGCCTTTCCCTGTCGTTCGTTTTGTCGTCCATCATTTTTTTCTGAAGTCTTTGTCCTGCCTAATCCATGTACAGGTTGAAGGTGATTTTGACACCCTTGTTGTTGGTGAATGTGCCTTGGTAGGTGTCGGTGCGCAGTTGCTGGCCGTCTTCGTAGTACGTCTCTGTGGAATAGATGCCGTCAAATTGTCCGACGTAACGGCCCCGTTGGTCTGTGGCTTTGAGTACGAGCCGTCCCGTCTTCTTGTTGTACGACACAAAGGTCAGTTGGCGCTCGATGCGCCCATTGGGTATCGCATAACTGTATGTGCCCCTCGTGCCATCCATGTTGAGCCATCCCTCTGATGTCCCTATCTGTCCGGTCAGTGCGATGTGGATGCCTTTCTGTTGTTGTGCCGACGCCGTGGTGGCAAAACAAATGAGCGTCGTCAAGAGGCATAAATATAAGATAGTTTTTTTCATGTTGTAAGTGCTTTTAAGGTGAAAAATAGTAGTACAAGACAGTTATTTCTTCTTGTCGTTTGCAAATATACATTTTTGTTTTGAAAAAACAGCCTTTTCCGTAAAAAAAGAGTACCTTTGGATTGTCATTTAGGTAAAGAACCCCCAAAAGAGGTGCTTAATGTGAAGAAAAACAATAAAAATGCTCGATAGAAGAACAACAGAAAGGCTGTTTCGCCAACACTATGCCAAGATGGTTCGTCTGGCCCGGGTCTTGCTCGGCAACGAGGCTGAGGCCGAAGATTTGGTGCAGGATGTGTTCGTAAGACTGATGGAAACGGATATCGCACCGGCAGAAGACAAGGTCGAGGCCTATCTCATGACCACCGTCAGACACCGCGCTATGAACGCCATCCGACATCAGACGATATGGCAACGGGTCAAAAACCTGCTTCCCGTTGACGACGCCGTGATGCAACCCTTCGAACAGGCGTCGCAACGGATGGCAACCGTCAGGTCAAGTGCCGACACGTTGGATGAGCCACACCGCACCATCTTCCGTCTCCGTTTCGACGACGACCTGACCATCGCTGATATCGCCCGCAGGATGGACATGAACGCCAACACCTGCTACAAATATCTCCGTCAGGCCATCGAGCGCATCCGCCAAACATGTAAAATCTAAACCTATATGACTATGGACAAAGAGAAAGATAACATCACCCGACTCCTTGAAATGCTCGACCATCCTGAGGCTTATTCCGAACAGGAGATACAGGACATCATCAATAGCGATGACGAGTGCCGCGAAGCCTACCGCCTGTTGGTAGAGGCGAAGCGAAGTTACCGCGACCAATCCGAAACGCCCGTCGATGTGGATGCGGCATGGCAACGGTTTGAACGCGAGAGATTAGACGGAAAGGATGAGGCGCAAAGTGTGCGGCCATCATCTTCTTTACACACGGTCTTCAGAAAGACGGCAGCAGTCATCATCAGTGTCATTCTGGTCGGCGGCATCGCACTGGCGGCTATCCATATCGTGGGTAAGTTGCAGCGACCGCAACCCATGCAAGGGCAATCGGCTCAGCCCTCATCTGCGACTGCACCGGTGGGAGACCGTCCGCAATCGGACTCCATCGTCGCCGACACCCTTGCGACTGCGGCCGACACCCTGCAGGTGGTCACTTATGACAACATCCCCCTTGGCGATATGTTGCCCGAGATAGCGGCATTCTATTCAGACGGGACCGCGGACGATGCGATAGATGTGGTGTTCCGCAACGAAGAAACCAGCAAGTTCCGTTTCCATTTCGTCTGGAACCGAACACAGACGCTCGATAGGGTGGTGGACGACCTGAACCACTTCGAGCGCATACACGTGACACTGAAACATCATCAACTTATCGTGGAATAACAACAACTATGAAATCTATTCTCATCGACAAAATATGCCGCCTCGGCATCTCCCTCCGTCTTTTTTTTACTTTTTTACTCCTTTACTTTTTTACTTTTACATTCGCTCAGCGTGTCACGCAGTCCTTCCAAAATGTGCCTCTGTCGGATGCATTGCTGCAACTCAGTCGGCAGACCACAGATTACACCATCTTCTTCTTATACAATGAGTTGGAGGACTTCCGTGTCACCACTACGGTCAAGAACAAACCGATGCCTGATGCCATTCAGCAGATGATAGGCTTTTATCCCATCCGCATGAACGTGGATGAGACCGACCCCGACAACAAGAAAATCTTCGTGGAGTGCATCTTTAAGACCGGCCGCCATCTCACCGGCACCGTCCTTGACGAGCAGGGACTGCCGCTGCCTTACGCCAATGTGGCGGTGCTCCATCCCGCCGACTCGACGGTCATCTTCGGCGGTGTCAGCAACGAGAGCGGCTATTTCGCCATCCCCTACGAGACGGAGACGGTCATCGCCCGCATCTCGTATGTCGGCTATAAGACGCTGTACAGGCGGTGCGGCAACCCCGATTTGGGCACCATCCGTATGCAGCCCGACAATTACACGCTCAACAGCGTGGAGGTGCAAGGTGAGCGCCCCAAGGTGCAATTGCAGGGCAACTCGCTGGTCATGAACGTGGAGGGGACGCTGATGGAACGGTTGGGTACGGCCGAGGATGTGCTCACACGCGTGCCTACCATCATCAAACGGGGCGAGGGTTATGAAATCATCGGGAAGGGTGTGCCGCTGATCTATCTGAACGGCCGCAAACTGACTGACCTGAATGAATTGAAAAGTGTGCAGTCGGACCGCATCAAGAACGTGGAGGTCATTCAAAACCCCGGGGCGCGCTATGATGCCACGGTCAATGCCGTCATCATCATCCACACCAAGCGGGCGCCAGGCGAAGGACTCGGCGTGGAGTTGACGTCGTGGACCCGCAAAGGACGGGGCTTTGTGAACAACGAACGCATCAATCTGACCTATCGCACAGGTGGTCTGGAATTGTTTGCCAACCTCTTTGGTGCTTACAACAAGAGATGGTCATACAATGAGTTTGAACAAATGGTTTATGCCGACACATTGTGGAATATCAGCAACAAAACAAAAGACATCGAACGCAACCCCTTCTTTGAAGGTCGGGCGGGTTTCAACTACCAAATCAACGATGACAACTCTTTCGGCGGCTTCTACCAAAGCACGTATGACTACGTGAAGACCAACAGCCGGTATGATGATGACTTGCAAGCCGATGGCGTCATCTACGACCATCTGCTCAATAATAGCGTGAGCAGGGCAAAGGGGGTGCCCAAACATCAAATTAACCTCTACTACACGGGAAAAATTGGGAAGTTGAACATCGACTTCAATGCCGATTATACGTTCCGAAAACAGAGCAATCGCAATACGCAACAGGAACAGAGCGAAGAATATGACGACCGCGATGTGAACACCGATAACCTGACGCGCAGCCACCTGATGGCGGAAAAACTGATTCTGACCTATCCTTTGTGGAAAGGGCAGATTGAGGCGGGCGAGGAATATACCAACACCCGATGGGAAAACCAATTTGTCAACGCCGAGGGATACATCGCCGACAGTAATAACGAGCAGCATGAGCAGGCCATCGCTCCGTTCATCGAACTGCGCCAGCAACTGGGACGCTTTCAACTGTCGGCAGGACTGCGCTATGAACACGTGAGCTCGGATTATTTCACGGCAGGCAAACGGCGCGACGAGCAATGCCGCACCTACGACGACTTGTTCCCTTCTTTCGCCGTTTCTTCCTATGTGAAGGACTTCAGATTCTCTTTCAGTTATGCCAAACGCACTACACGCCCGGCCTACTGGCAACTGAGCAGCGATGTGATTTACGAAAACCGGTTGAACCGCCAGACTGGCAATCCTTATCTGAGACCTATCAAGTACCATAACACCAATATGACGGTGATGTGGAAATGGCTCTATCTCACGGCCAACTATACTCATTGTGTCAATCCAATCCTCTGGTCGGCTGAGAGCCTGGAAGGAGACAGCAAGGTGAATGTGGTGACGCACAAAAACTACGACCACGCCGACTGGTTCACCCTGACGCTGGGCGCACAGAAGAACGTCAGGTTGGGAGAGAAGGCCACATGGACGCTTCAGTATAATGCCATGCTGATGAAACCCTGGTTCAAGGCTACCTTTTTAGACCAACAGAAGTCGTTCAACCATCCCATGCTGGCGTTGCAGTTGGGCAATATCGTGGCACTGCCGCACGACTGGCTCCTTCAGGCCGATTTCAATATGCATACACATGGTTACCAGCAAAACGTCTGGTCAAATTGCACCAATTCGATGCTTTCACTCAGCGTGAGCAAAGACTTCTTGCAACGCCGACTCAACATCAAATTGTCGGGCAACGACCTCTTCAATGGCGGCATCAACCGTTTCACGCTCTATAGCAACCGCATGCTGTTCCGGAAAATGGAGGACAACGACAGTCGCAGCGTCACCCTCTCCATCCGCTACCGGTTCAACGTCTCACCGTCGAAATATCGAGGCACGGGTGCCGGAAATGCAGAGAAAGACCGTCTGTAAACGCTATAAGAACCCCCGGGTGTGAACTCTTTGCCTGCTTCATCATTTTTAAGGAAAGAATCATACATCGGGGGTACTTGTGCAAAGGTGAATAGAAAAAATGATTCGCACAATAAAAAACTGAAAAAATAATTATCAAAAATTTTGTGCAATTCGTTGAAATATACTACCTTTGCAGCCGCTAAACGGAAAACAGGCGAATGAAGAACGACAAAAAACAGAATCAATACCGCGTGAATGAGCAAATTCGCGTGCGTGAAGTGCGTGTTGTGGGCGACAACGGCTCGATGGTGGTACCCACCCGTCAGGCTCTTGACATGGCCCGCCAGCAAGGCGTGGACCTCATTGAGATATCACCCAATGCGCAACCTCCTGTATGTCGTCTCATCGACTATTCCAAATTCCTCTACCAGCAGAAAAAACGCGCCAAGGAGCTCAAAGCCAAACAGGTGAAGATAGAGGTGAAGGAAATTCGGTTCGGACCCCAGACGGGCGAGAATGACTATGCCTTCAAACTCAAACACGCCAAGGAGTTCCTCGAGGAGGGCAACAAGGTGCGTGCATACGTCTTCTTCAAAGGACGCTCCATCCTCTTCAAAGAGCAAGGCGAGGTGCTGCTCCTGCGGTTCGCCAATGATTTGGAGGAATACGGCAAGGTAGAGCAGCTGCCCCTCTTAGAGGGTAAGAAAATGGCCATTTTCATTGCGCCTAAGAAAGCGGGTGTGGCCAAGAAGAGCCAGCAGAAATTGGACCGCGAGCGCCGTGAGGCTGAGGCACGCGAACAGGCGAAAGGTACGCAGACGGAGACTGCAACGGACAGCACCCAACCTGATGTTGACATGCCTGCCAACGGAGGTCTCTTCGCTAACGCCAAAATCAGTCCAGAAGCCCTGAAAAAGCTCAAAGGGGAAGAGTAGAAAGGGGTAAGAGGTAAGGGGTAGGAGGTAAGAGATAACTCTGCAAATGGAGATTTGTCTTCACTCCTTCACTCCCAAAAGGCTATTGTCCAAACTCCCAGAAAGAATAAGGTGCGTAACGCCCGGTATATGCGTTGCCACCGCTATATAATAACAATTTAAATATTACAAAAAACAATGCCAAAAGTAAAGACAAATTCCGGTGCGAAGAAGAGATTCCGTTTCACCGGTACTGGTAAGATCAAAAGACATCACGCTTACCACAGTCACATTCTGACGAAGAAAACAAAGAAACAAAAACGTAATCTGGTGCACCAGACTCTCGTTGATCAGTCTAACCTGAAGCAAGTGCGTGATTTGCTCCGTCTTCGTTAATTCAAAGTCAAACATTTAAAGGAAGAAAATTATGCCAAGATCAGTCAATCACGTTGCTTCAAGAGCAAAGAGAAAGAGAATTTTAAAACTCACACGCGGCTACTTTGGTGCCCGCAAGAATGTTTGGACCGTAGCGAAGAACACATGGGAGAAAGGTCTGACCTACGCTTACCGTGACCGTCGTAATAAGAAACGCACCTTCCGCGCACTGTGGATTCAGCGTATCAACGCTGCCGCACGCCTTGAAGGACTGAGCTATTCACAGCTCATGGGCAAACTGCACAAGGCTGGTATCGAAATCAACCGCAAAGTGCTTGCCGACCTCGCTATGAACAATGCCGAGGCTTTCAAAGCTATCGTTGACAAAGTGAAGTAAAACACTTTTCATACCGTTTAAACGCCGTCGCTTTTCATTTGCGACGGCGTTTTTTCTTATTCTTTATTTGGATGATTATTTGTTATTTTTTTTGCTCTTTTTTTTTGCTGCCTCGAACATTATCAGTATTTTTGCAGCACGTTAAAGAACACAACCAACAGAAAATAACAACATGATGAGACGTTTTATTTTTACCTTATTATTATGTGCGCCTATGGCTGCCATGGCACAGTTGGGCGATGGGCATGTAGATGCCGGTAGCTATTCGTTTAACAAAGCTGACGAGTATTATCGCAAAGAGAAACAAATAGAAGGGAAGAACACCTTTTTTGAAGAGAAGCAATATGACCGGCTGATACAGGAAGGCAACGATTTCATGAGGCACAACCAGTACAGACAAGCCAAAGCGTCGTATGGTGATGCCCGCGCTTTGCTGGTCAATAACATTCAGTTTCCCGACAGCAAAAGAATAGAGAGACTTGACAAGCAAATCTCTCTCTGTGATCAGCAGATAGCCAAAGGACTGGATGCCGATGATGCCAAGAAACAAGCGAAAGCGGCACGCAAGGCGGCCAAACAACAAGCGAAAGCGGCTAAAAGAGCAAAGCGCAAAGCCAGATAAGCATGATACGATAAGCTGACCTTTAACTCAGCTTGCATAACCCCGTGGCTATCTACGCCCTCCCCTCGGGGAGGGACGGGGTGGGGGGCTATTGGGGCTATTTTTGTTTCACCCCCTTCATGGTCAGTGCGATGCGGTTGCGGCGATGGTCGATTTCTTTCACCCTGACCATCACGTGTTGGTGCAGTTTCACCACGTCGTTGGGGTCTTTCACATAGCGGTCGGCCAGTTGTGAGATATGTACCAGTCCGTCTTGATGCACGCCGATATCAACGAAGGCGCCGAAATTGGTGATGTTGGTCACGATGCCGGGCAGCACCATCCCTTCTTCTAAATCATCCATATCCTTCACGTTCGGGTCGAATTCAAACACCTCGATTTGTTCGCGCGGGTCGCGGCCGGGTTT
>JAEEGL012756148.1_pt1 | contig 23895 bp, 22 predicted proteins | sample 9134231 | NCBI WGS metagenome assembly JAEEGL01 (sample SAMN16246548, study PRJNA631951) | gut metagenome | biome: gut microbiome; feature: rumen; material: fiber-attached | host: Bos | place: Iran: Karaj | collected 2018-10 | reverse complement strand
GTTTATCCCAAGGTGACGGAGGACCTCGCGGAGATGAGCGCGCAGGGGGACCGGAGCGACAATGCCGGTTACCGTGAGGCGAGGCGCATCCAGGGGAAGACGATCAGCCGGATCCGTTTCCTGCAGCGGATCCTGGAGCATGCACGCGTGATTGATACCGACATCCTTCCCAAGGACACGGTCTGCCTGCTGAGCCGGGTGGAATTCACCAATCTCGCGACCCATACCCGGATGAAATTCCAGATCGTGAGCCCCCACGAGATGGATCTCGAGGCCGGCAAGATTTCGCTGAAATCCCCGATCGGCGCGGCCCTGATGGGCCGGAAGGTGGGCGAAATCGCCGAGGCCCGTGTCCCCTCCGGCCTCCTGCGCCTCAGGATCGAGAGCATCTCGCTCGGGTGAGGTATGGTTCAGACTTGAAGTAGTCGAATTTGAATAACGGGAATGCACTCAGGATGGCGACCTCATCTTTGGGTAATATATACTTTGAAGTCTGTGCGTTGAAGATATGACGCTGGGATATTGAGTCTTTGTCAGCGGGGATATTGGCAGAGTCATTGCAAAGGATATTGGCCTTTATGACGTTCTGTCTTTCCAGTAGCAGCCAGTTTTGTCTGATTTTGGCCAAAATTCCTGGGGCTGTCTCCTTGCGGAAATCGAGGACGATGAAGTCCAGGCTGGCATAGGCCGAGAATTTTTGCGCCAAGTCTTTGAAACCTTTGTCGTGGCATTCTGTTCTGGAAACGGAATACTCCGGGTAATGCTCATCCGGCAGGGTCTTGGTGTATCGGATGGCCTCTATCATGGGATAGTTGATATACAATTTCCCTTGATCTGTCTCATCGCTGAAGAGTTCAAGCATTTCTGAAATCTGTTTATTCATTTCTTCGAGCGTGATGTTTCTGTTCTGGAAATCATAGTCAAAGAACAAGAATATCTCAGAAAAATCAGAAGACTTTACATCAGGGCTGAACGGATTTTCGGGCTTGTCCCTATTTAATTCCCGGAGCAGGGAAACCAAATCACCATCGCCTTCGAGCTCTTTCATCCGGCGATAAAGTTCGTATATGTTGTTCCCGAAAGAGCAGATTATATTCTGCCCCTTCGGAAAGAACAGGTGTTCGAGCGTCCGGAATATGTCAGGCTCCCGCCTCTTGCCTTCAAAAACAAACAGGATCATACCTTGAATGTATCGCCTCTAAAGAGTTTTTCAATATTGTGACCGAAGCGGAGTTCCTTATCCGTGCAGTCGCAGAGCGGCTTAATCTTATTATCGTTGAGGATGAAATTGCAATCGGGGCGCAGCAGGTCATTGGTCATCAGGTAAGTGTTATGGGAGGACGTAAAGACTTGACAAGGGAGGGCGAACAGTCGCTTACACACCTCGAAGGAGAGTTTAAAGTGGTAAAAGGCATCAAACTCATCGATGAAAACAAATGTGGCATTCCCCATTTTGCTCATCCAGAAATAGAGGAGTTTGAGGTGCTGTGTCCCAGTGGAGGCAATGATGTCGAACGGGATTCGCTTCTTATCAATCATGCAAAACAGGTTCTTGTCGCCGGCGTTGGGCGTGGCGAACTTGAAGTCCTGGCCGCTGACATTTAACAGGAATCTCCTGAAGTCATCGATTAACTTGTTCTTGATGATATACTCGTCCAGCAAGTAGATATTGGTTTCCAGGCCGATGAACTCCCGGATGTCAAGGCTGCGGAACCAGAGCATTCCATTGACAAACTTCTGCAACTGGAGTAGATAATGGTCTGCAGAGAGCGGGTAAGAGGTAAGGAGGAAGTTGACAATAGGAATGTTATTGGCATTGTCTGCAAGGTTTTTCTGAATGGCTGTATCCATTGGAAAAACCTGTTGGTCTATGACAAATTTCCCCGCCTCGCGTTTGAACACTTGTTTTCCCTGCGCAATCATTTCCTCGCTGCGGAGAATCCCGTGATAGTCTTTCGTATAGCGGTATTCTACCGGAACGCCACGAAAGATAAACGTGTAGTCGAATTCGACCTGGCCTGTCTGCCTGCCGGCATAAGTGAAGTTGGCGTAGTAGTCAGCCTTTTTCCATTTCTGGGTCAGGTGATTCACGATGTCGAAGATGGCAAGGCCGAAGTTGGTTTTTCCGGAGCCATTGGGGCCATAAATAATGCCGTTCTTGATGACATCATTTTTGATGGCATAGATGCTGAAATTGTAGTTACTATGCGTTGTAAGATTCCACTCGATTCTTTCAGAGAATCCCCGGAAATTTTTTACGGAAAACTTTGCTAGCATAATTCAATATGTTTATTATTCAGCGCAAAGATAATAAAAGAAATTTATATTCCGTAATTTTTTTACGGAAATTAGCACATCGCTCAACGAAGTGTGTCCAGAAATATAAGGAAAAAGAAGTTAGTGCTTCCCCCTTCTTGCGGAATCGCGTAACTTTGGTTATCTTTGTGAGCTAAACCGGATATTTTGACACATGAACGATATTCTGCTTGAAATCCACAATCTGCATGCCTCGGTAGGGGAGAAGGAGATCCTCAAAGGGGTGGATCTGACGATCCGCCGGGGGGAGACGCACGCCGTGATGGGCCCGAACGGGGCCGGGAAGAGTACGCTGTCGGCCGTGCTGACGGGACGTCCCGACTATACCGTGACGGAAGGGAGCATCCTGTACGATGGCAAGGACCTGCTGGCGATGACGCCCGAGGAGCGTTCCTGGGCGGGGCTTTTCCTGTCGTTCCAGTATCCGATCGAGATCCCGGGCGTGTCGATTTCGACCTTTATGAAGGCGGCGCTGGATGCCCGGCGGAAAGCGCTTGGTGAGGAGCCGCTCTCCGGCGCGGCCTTCCTCAAGCTGATGAAGGAGAAGATGGCCTTCGTGCAGATGAAAGGGGAATTCGCCAAACGCGAGGTGAATGTCGGCTTCTCCGGCGGCGAGAAGAAAAAGAATGAAATTTTCCAGATGGCGATGCTCGACCCGGTGCTGTCGATCCTCGATGAGACCGACTCCGGCCTGGACGTGGATGCGCTCCGGATCGTCGCGGAAGGCGTCAATGCCCTCAAGACCCCGGAGAAATCCATCATCGTCATCACCCATTATCAGCGGCTGCTGGAGAGCATCGTGCCGGATTATGTGCACGTGCTGAAGGAGGGGCGGATTGTCCGCACCGGCGGCCGGGAACTGGTCGGCGAAATCGAAGCGCACGGATACGACGCCCTATGATCCGGAAATTCTATCTTCTGACGGATCCGGGAGATGTCTCGGAGCGGATTTCCCTCGGAGAGGGGGAGTCGCTGGAGATCTGCATCCTGGCGCTTCCGGGGTATGGCGGCTCGCTCGGGCTGACGGTCGACCTGAAGGGGCGCGGGGCTTCCGCCGAAATTTACGGAGCCTACCTCTGCACCGGTGATGAGGAGGTGGCACTCAAGGTGGATATGAACCACGATGTCCCGTCCTGCCATTCGCGTCAGCTTTTCAAGGGAATTGCCGGCGGTATGGCCAGGGCAGCCTTCCGGGGCTTGGTGAAAGTGGCGAAGGATGCGGTCCAGACAGAGGCTTACCAGGAAACGCACAATATTCTGGCTTCGGAGACGGCGCGGGTCGAGGCGGATCCCCAGTTGGAGATTTACGCCGATGACGTGCAGTGTTCCCACGGCGCCACGGTTGGCCATCTGGATGAATTGGCACAGTACTATATGCGCTCCCGCGGTATTCCTGAGCAGGAAGCCCGGGTACTGCAGATGATTTCTTTCCTTGCCCCCGTGCTACAGCATTTGCCGGAGGAGGTCCGCGAAGCGCTCACGGCCCGGGTGGAATCCGAACTGCGCGCGCTATGATCACCCATCCCGGCGTCAAACTCAATCTGGGTCTCCGGGTGCTGGGAAAGCGTCCGGACGGATACCACGACCTCGATACGCTGTTCTACCCGTGTGATGCTTTCAGCGATACGCTGGAGATTATTACAGGAGATGATTACAGCCGGAGTTCGGCGTCGCTGTTTGCGCGTTATGACCCATCGGAAATCGTACAAGGACTGGAAGAGGACGGCTCCGTGATGATTACCATCGCACGGAAGGGCGGTGTAGACTGGGACCCGCTGAAAGACCTTACGGTGAAGGCTGTGCGACTGCTGGCGGAGCACCATAAACTTCCTGCCCTGAAGATTTATCTTGAAAAGACCTCGCCCGTGGGTGCGGGGCTCGGTGGCGGTTCTGCAGACGGCGCCTTTGCTCTGAAGATGGTCAATGAAATTTGTGCGCTGGGACTGGCCGAAGAGGATCTCGCCTCCCTGGCCGCGCATCTTGGCAGCGACTGCCCGTTCTTCATTTATGACCGCCCGATGCTCGGATCCGGCCGCGGCGAGATTCTTACGCCCTTTGACCTCGACCTGTCGGCCTATGAGGTGCGGGTCGTCGTTCCAGAGGGGATTGCCGTGTCGACGGCGGAGGCGTATAGGGGGGTGCAGGCTCGCCAACCGGAAGGCGAACTTTCCGTGGCGGAGGTGCTGTCCAGGCCCGTGGCGGAGTGGAAGGACCGGCTTGTCAACGACTTTGAGGCCTCTGTCTTTCCCCTGCATCCCGCTCTCGCCGAGATCAAGGCCGCCCTCTATGCCGACGGCGCCCTCTACGCCGCCATGTCTGGCTCCGGCAGCGCCCTTTTCGGTATTTTCTCAGACGCCCAGGACAACTCCGGGATCAATCGATAACTTGGTGCTGATTTCTTTGGCCGTATCGAAGGTGGGTTTTCTTTTTCCGCTGATAATTTCGCTCATTCTGGCGGCGGAAATACCGATGAGGTCGGCGAGTTGCTTTTGAGTCAGGCCCATCTCATACATTTTCAGTTTCAGAACTTCTGGCAATGAAGGCTCTGCAATAGGATAGTGGATGTCTTCATATTCGGCAATCAGGTCGGAGAGCAGGACAAGTTCGACACTGTTCTTGTCATCGATGGGTGTGTCCTCCGTAACAAGAGGAAGCAACTCTTCGATTCTCGCCATTACCGCATTGTACTGTGACTCATTCTCAATTCTGGCCATAACCTTAAATATTTGAAATATCTTCGATTATTTCATACGCCTGATGCGTACCGATAAACCTGATATATACTCTTTTGAGTTTGAAGAGCACCATCGCAACCAATCGATAATCGTTTCCGTGGATGTTGAATACATATCGTCGATTGCCGATAGCATCTGTTGCACGAAATGTATCCTTGATATCTGAAAACTGGTTCCACTCCGCTTTCAGGCACTTTTTATACCAATGTTCAATGGCTGTTTTTGCCTCAGAATGCTCTAGATAAAATTGAACCAGTGTCTTGTGTGCAATGATTCTCATAGTGCAAAGATACTTAAAAATTTCATAATTCAAAATAATTTTTCATATAATGAAATAATTACATTGGATGCTGGCGGTCGAGGAAGCGGAAGGAGGCGGCCTCGGCGATGTGTGCCGGAAGGATGGGGCCAGGGACGGCAGTTTCAGCCGAGCCGGTGGCCTCAATAGCCGCCGTAACGGCTTCCAGATCTGCGATTGTCCGGGCGATGCGGATGATGCGGGTGTAGGCGCGGGCGGAGAGTCCCATTGAGAGCATCAAGCTTTCCAGCAGCGAGAGGCAATCCTCGCTCAAGTGGCAGTGTCGCTTGATCGAGCGGGAATCCATCTCCGCATTGGTAAAAATGCCTTCTCCGGACAGGCGTGTTTCCTGCAGGCGCCGGGCTGCGGCCACCCTCCGGGCGACGGCCTCCGTCCGCTCCGTCTCGGCACCGGTAACCAGCTTTCGCGCCTCCACGGGGTGCATAAATACGTGCAGGTCGATCCGATCCATGATCGGCCCGGACAGTTTCGAGAGATACGCCTCGCGCCGGGCCGGGGTACAGGTGCACCGGTCCTTTTCGCCGTAATAGCCGCAGGGGCAGGGATTGGAGGCGGCGACAAGCATAAAGGAAGAGGGATATTCCACCTTTGCGCGGAGGCGGGAGATGGTGACGCGACGATCCTCCAGCGGCCCCCGAAGAGCTTCCAGGATGCTCTTGGGCGTCTCGGCGTATTCATCGAGAAAGAGAATTCCGCCGGTGGCGAGGGAGACTTCTCCGGGGAGAATGTTTTCCCCGCTGCCGCCGCCGAGGAAAGCCGCCATCGAACTGCTGTGATGCGGGGCGCGGAACGGCCGCTGCCGGATCAGGCCCACGCCGGATGTATGAAGCCCTGCAACGGAATAGACCTTACTCGTCGTGAGGGCTTCTTCCAGACTCATCGGGGGTAACAGACCCGCCATTGCTCGCGCCAGCGTGCTCTTTCCGGAGCCTGGAGAACCGACGAGAATCAGGTTGTGACCGCCAGCAGTTGCGATTTCCGCGGCGCGCTTGGCACTTTCCTGGCCGACGATGTCGCCGAAATCGGGGCAGGAGAGGACCGGCCCGGCTTTCTGGCGGCAGATGGGGAGATTTCTCACCAGGAGGTCCTCGCAGAGTTCATCTCCGGCGATGATCCGCAGCACGTCCATCAGGTCCTTGACGCCGTATACTGCCGCTGCGGTGAATTCCGCCGCCTCGAGGGCGGATTCTTCCGGGAGAATGCAGCCGTCGAAACCCTCCCGGGCCGCCAGTTCGACGATCGGGAGGGCGCCGGGGACGTAGCGGATGTTGCCGTCCAGGCTCAATTCGCCGGTAATTAGAAAGTTCCCCAATCGGGCCGCCTTGCACTGTTCCGAGGCGGCGAGAATGCCGAGGGCGATGGGAAGGTCGTAGCCACTGCCGCTCTTGTGCATATCGGCCGGTGCCAGATTGATGACAATTTTCTTTCCGGGAATATGGAATCCCCGCGAGGTAAGGGCAGTGACGGTGCGGAGCAGACTCTCCTTGACGGCCGCGTCGGCGAGTCCGACGAGATGGATGCCGACACCCGCGGTGACGTCCACCTCAACCGTTACTTTCAGGGCTTCGATTCCGACGCATTTTGCACTGTGAATATAGACAAGCATAATCCGAATTTTTTCGCAAAGTGGAAAGAAAATCCGGATTTGAATTCAAAAAACATAAATATATTTTACGCCTTTTGGATTTTTTGCGCGTTTTTTTCATTCGCGCGGCTTATTTCAGCCAGAGTTCGGGATTCTGGGGGCTGCGCTCCTGCCAAAGTTCGAAGTGCATCTTGGATTCGCCGTCAATGGAACAGACAGTTCCGAGGGTCTGTCCGGTCTTGACTTTGTCCCCCTGCTTGACGGAAACGCCGGTCATACAGCAGTACAGAGTCATATATTTGCCGTGCTGGACGAGGACGCACTGATTGTAGCCCGGCATCACGATCACCTGCCCCACTTCTCCGTCGTAAACGGCCTTCACCGGCACGCCCGCCCGGGTCGAGACCGTCACGCCGTTGTTGAAGGGAAGCTGTACGTTCTTGTAGACGGGGTGGGTATGCTGGCCGAAACTCTCCAACACGACGCCGTCCACCGGCCAGGGCAGCCGTCCCTTGTTGGCGGCGAATTGCCCGGAGAGTGCCGGATCGGCATCCGTCGAGACGGCCTTCCCCGAGGGTGCGGTCGTGGAAGAAGTCCCGGAGGTGCTCCCGGAAGATGATTTCCCCGCATTTTTGGCGGCCGCTTTCTCCGCAGCTTTCCGGATGATAGCGGCGATTTCGCGGTTCAGCGCCTCGACTTCCTTCTTTTTCTTGTTAAGTTGGGCCAGATATTTATCCCGGTCCTTCTGCAGGCTGGCTACCATCTGTTCGCTCTGGGCCCGTTCGCGCCCCAGGGCGGTAACCTCGGACTCGATGGCTTTCTTCCGCTGCTGCGTGCGCTGCGAGAGGCTGTCGAGCCGCACCCGTTCCGCTTCCAGATGGGTTCGGGTCTCCTGTACCTGCCGGGCGCTCTCGCTCAGAGACTGGGAAATATGCTTGAGATAGATGAACCGCCTCACTCCCTGCGAGATATTCCGGCTACCGAAAATGTAGAGGAACCAGGTTTTCCGGTCCCGGCTCCGGTAAGCCGTGCGGACCATCCGGGAATAATGGTCTTCCAGCGTATCCAGCCGCGCGGACAAGGCGGAAATTTCCCCTGTGGTGAGCCGGATGGAATCGGCCAGTTCCCGGATTTCGGCTTCATTTTCGGCCACGAGGGCGTTGCGGGCGTCGATCTTCCGGCCCAGCAGGCGGATGTTCTGCATCTGGCTGCTCTGCTTATTCTTGTTGTCGCGGAGCTGGTCGTTGATCTTGCGGATTTCCTTCTGGAGCGAGGCTTTGCGGTTCTCCTGCTTGCGGGTATCCTGCGCCACGGCCGCGACTCCCGAAAGAAGGAAGGCGGCCAGCAAAATGGAAAGGATATGCAGGATGCGCTTTGTCATTTGCCGACGGCATCAAGCCGGTGTTTGACTTTCTTCTCCAGATTCTTCAGTTCCCCGTCATTCTTGGAAATGGCGAGATTCCAATAGACCTTCGCCAGATCGTATTCCTTCAGGGCATAGAGCACCTCGGCATAATGGTCGAGGATGACGGCGCTGTCCTTCCCCCCGTAAAGCATCGCATGCTTGAACATCGCCTTGGCCTCCAGGTCTTTTCCCTGCAGGTGGAGAATCCAGCCGAAGGTGTCGAGGTAAGTGGGGTTGTCCGGCTCCGCCGTAATGGTTTTCTTGCTCATCGCGTAGGCCTTGCCCAGCCGCTTGCCCGCCATACTCAGGTAATAGGCGTAATTGTTGAGCACCGGAACATAGTCGGGATTGAGTTTCAGGACCTTCTCGTAGGCCTTGAAGCTCTTTTTTTCGTCTCCGAGGCTGTGGTACATATCCCCGATCATCGCGTAAGTGGGAATAGTGACCGACGTGTCGGCAGGATGCTGCCGGATGCGTTCTTCCCCGTTGCGGATGATGCCGGCGTAGTCTTTCAGGCTGTATCGGGCCGCGTTGTTGAGTTCGTAGAAGGCTATTTCTTCGGGGAATTGCCGCATCAGGGTATCGGAACGGTCCCGGAGAGCCTCCCATTCCTGACCGATATAGAGCAGTTGCAGATAGTTGATCTGCTGGCCCTTGTTGTCCGGATTCTGCAGGGCGGCGCGGCGGAAAATCTCTTTTCCTTTCTCTCGACGGCCACTTGAAGTGTAGTAGCCTCCGACGGTAGCGAGCATCGTCGTGTCGGTCGGATGCTCCTGCAGCCCTAACTCATACAAGGTGTCGAAATCGGCCAGATGGTTCCGGAGGGTGCCCCCGTCGATGAAGCGGGCAAGATTCTGGAGATATTGCGCCTTGGTGCCGGCCGGGGTTGCGTCGTCCCGGAGGAATTCCTGCAGCGTGGAGAAGAATCCCGGATAATTGCGCCGGATCCGGTAGACCTCGGATTTGCCCAGAAGGGCGGGGGTGTAGGCCGGTTCGAGCGAAAGCGCCTCATCGTAGGCAGCCAGAGCGGCGGAATCCTTGTATTCCCCCAGGTAATAATCCCCGATGACGGAGGAAACCTCGGCGGAAGAATAACGGCTATTGAAGGCCTCCAGTACGGCGATGGCCTTGTCATCTTCCCCCCGGCGGCGGTAAATTTCGTAGCGGGTGGTGGCGATCTTTTCGCTGGGGCCGTTCTCCGCTTCGATGTTGTCGAGGGCTGTGAGTGCCTTGTCGTACTGCTTTGCGTTGATATAGAGGTACAGCAGGTCGAAATAGGCTTCCGTCTTTTTAGGATGCCGTTCGAGCAGGTTTTCGTACGTGGCGATGACTTTCTCCGTATTGCCGGCGCTCCGATACAGCAGGGCCAGGCGGTCGCCGTACCAGTAATTGTCCGGATCGAGTGCGACGGCCTTTTCCAGGTCGGCGATGGCATTGTCCTGCCGGCCCAGAAATGCCTCCGACAGCCCCAGGTAATACCAGGCGGCATCGTTGGCGGCGTCTTTGGCGAGGATGGAACGGAGAATGGTTTCGGCCCGGGCGTACTGCCGGTTGTCGTAGCACTGGACCGCTTCGAGCAGCCGGTTTTCGAGCATTTCCTGCGTCTGCCCCCGCATCGGAATTATGCAGGTCAGAAGAGCAAACGTGATAAGCAGATGTCTCAAATTTTTCATACCGGCGGGATCGTCTTGCAAAAATAGTACAAAATCACCAAATTTGCCGCAGGAATGAAAAAAATGTACTTTTTCGGGAACGTTTGATGGAAGATTTGCATCTTATATCGGTGAAGAGCCTGGAGGCGCTTATATCCGCGTGCCGGAAAGGGGACAGGACGGCTCAGCGCGAGCTGTTCGAGGCCCTTTCGCCCCGGATGTATGCCGTTTGCCTCCGCTATGCGGGGAGCACCGACGATGCAAAGGATATCCTGCAGGATGGCTTTGTCAGCGTGTTCTCGAAATTGGACAGCTATAGCGGAAGCGGCTCCTTCGAGGGATGGGCCCGGAAGATCTTTGTCAATACTGCCTTGATGCACCTGAGAAAGAATGATGCGCTCAGGATGAGTGACGACATCACGCTGGCCCGCGACCTGTCCGCCCCGGAGTCCACTCCGCTGGAAGATATTGGCTACCGACAGCTTCTCCGCCTGATTTCGTCTCTCCCTCCCGATGCGCGTACGGTCTTTAACCTGCACGTGGTGGAGGGGTACTCCCATAAAGAGATTGCGGACCGGCTCGGAATTCCCGAGGCGACTTCGCGCTCGAAACTCCAGCGGGCCAGGGTGCAGCTGCAGGAAATGATAAAGAAACTAAATGGAAATGACTGACAACGAATTTGACATAAAGATCCGCGAGATGCTTTCGGATGCCGTCGGGGAAGTACCCGAGGGCACATGGGAAGGTATCTCCGATGCGCTCGACAAGGCGGCCGCGAAGAAAAAGCGGATCATCCCCGTCTTCTGGTGGCGCCTGTCGGCCGGTTTGGCCGCTGCCGCTGCCGTCGTCCTTGCCGTTGTCCTGTGGCCTGCCCCCAAGGGCAATTTCGCCGTGGCGGACAAGGATACCCCGACGGTTGCCGTCGGCCCTGTCATCTCGACTGCTGATCCTGCCGTGACACCTTCCAGTTCAACGAAATCTTCCTCCGGCAGGATGGCCGTCACTCGCTCCGTCCCCGTAACGGTGTCTGAGTCCGTCCGTCCTTCTTCCGTACCGGCTTCTTCTTCCGGCGACATTCAAACTGTCTCGTCAGATGCCGTATCTTCCGACATTGTCGGGCAGGAAACGGTTTCTGTTGAGGCTAATGGCGATGGGCAGCCTGCGGTCAACGAGACTGTTCAGGGTACCTCCTCCGGCCCGTACATCGATCCCTTCGCCGACCCCGTAAAGGTTCGTCAGCCTCACCGTATCGTCCTTTCTGCCAGCGGCAACGCCATCGCCGGCATCAAGACTGGCTCCTCCTCCGCCCGCTCCGGCATCCAGCACGCCCCGGCGCGTTTCAAGGCGCCCGCGCAGAGCGGTGTGTCCCAGGCCGGTGGCACGTCAATGTATGGCCTTCCGGTCACAGCCGGGCTGGGGGTGCGGTATTATGTCACCCCCCGGCTCTCCCTCGGTACAGGCTGTGACTACACCTTCCTTTTCCGCCGTTTTTCCGGCACCTACAACGAAGTTGCGACTCCGGAAGGCGGCAGCCCGGAGGTTGTCCGCTCTGTCACGTCCGATGTTATTTACAACGATCAGCACTTTCTCGGCGTCCCCCTTACGCTCTATTATGATTTCCTGCAGAAAGACCGCCTCCGGCTCTACGTCCACGGCGGTGGCGAGATCGAAAAATGCGTTAAGAGCCACTATCGCATCCCCGGTGGCAGCGAAGTTATCTCCTTCAGCGAGAAAGTCAAGGGCGTACAGTGGTCCGTCGGCGCCGGCGTCGGCCTCGAAGTCAAGCTCTCCCGCCACCTCGGCTTCTACGTCGATCCCACTCTTAAATACTACTTCAAAGGCACCCAGCCCCCCAGCCTCCGCACTGTCCAGCCCCTGATGGTCGACGTCAACGCCGGCTTCCGCTTCGATATCCCTTAATTTTTGAGACGTTCAAATTATTGTAAATATCAAATAATTGCGTATATTTGCATCGAAATTATAAAAGAGACAAATGGAGCCTCCCAGTTCTGACATATCTGGTAAACAAGTGAGCGTCGTCGGTTCTGACGACCCTTTGTCGCGATTGTACATAGTAAACCTTTATGGCACTTTATCTTAAAAAGACCTTGGAAAACGAGGCCGTGATCGGCGTGTGGCAAATCACGGAAACCGAAGATGAGCTGATCGCCCTCAGCGCCACGCCTTCCGACGAATTGGAAGAAATATCCTTCATCGCCAGCGAATCCCTGCGCAAGCAGCGGCTGGCGGTGCGGGCCCTGCTGAACGAACTCTTCGACGAGAAAGTCTACCTCAGCCACCACGACAACGGCAAGCCCTATATCGAAAACAGCGCCGTCAACATCTCCATCACCCATACCACCAAATACGTAGCGGTCATCCTGCACGATGAAGAGGATGTGGGCATCGACATTGAGTCCCTCGACCGCGACTTCTCCGCCGTCGAGAGCAAGGCGCTCTCCGAGGAGGAACGTGACGACCTCGATGACGACCGCAAGAGCGAGCAGCTCGCCATCTACTGGTGCGCCAAAGAGGCGATCTTCAAGCGCGTGTCGGCCTACAACGTTGACTTCGCCGAGCAGATCGAAGTGGAGCGTTTCCGCCCCCGCGGGGAAGGCGAGCTTGAAGCTACCTTCATCGACAAGGATGGGGAAGAGATGGAGTTCGAGTTGGAGTATATGACCTTCGACCGTCACGTCCTCGTCTGGGTGGTCGGAGAGGAGGATTAAAGGCCCTTTGTTGATAACTTGCCCCGCTTCTAACAAAAAAGTTAAAAGCGGGGCTTTTTTGGGCGGAAATTGATATTTTTCCGCTTGTCTTTCAATGCGTTGCAAAAGCCTTTCCGTCCGTGTTGATAACTTTATTTTGACGTTCCCGAGGATACCTTTAACTTTGCCATTACCCTGCGATTTTGCGGAGAAAAGCACTGAAACATAAACCTTATATTTCACTTGAAAAATGGTCAAACAGGTACTCAAGAGAGACGGTCGGCACGTGGATTTCAACAACCAGAAGATCGTGGCAGCCATCCTCAAGGCAATGAACGTCACCGAGGCTGGTGAGGACATCGTGTTAGCGGCGCAGATTGCCGATACTATCTCCAAGCTCGACAAGGAGGAAATGAGCGTCGAGGAAATTCAGGACTGCGTGGAAATGGAGCTGATGAATTCTCCCCGCAAGGAAGTCGCGCGGAAATACATCGCCTACCGCAACCAGCGTAACCTCGCCCGCAAGGCCAAGAGTACCGAGATTTTCCAGGCTATCATTGACGCGCAGGTTAACGATATCACCCGCGAGAATGCCAATATGAATGCCGACACGCCGGCCGGTATGATGATGAAATTCGCCTCCGAGGCGACCAAAAGCTATGTGGATGAGGTCCTGCTGTCGGATGATGTCCGTTATGCTGTTGCAAACAATTATATCCATATCCACGACAAGGATTACTATCCCACCAAATCGCTGACCTGCATCCAGCACCCGCTCGACCTGATTCTCGAGCACGGCCTCAAGGCCGGGCACGGGGAGTCCCGCGCCGCCAAGCGCATCGAGACCGCCAGCGTCCTGGCCTGTATCTCGATGGAGACTGTGCAGAACGAGATGCATGGCGGCCAGGCCATTCCTGCCTTCGATTTCTACCTGGCTCCGTTTGTCCGCAAGACTTTCGAAGAAGAGATCGACAAGATCAGCGCCCTCCAGAATGTGGATTACAGCGAGCTCAAGGGAGCCGCCATCGACGATTACATCAAGCGGGACCTGATTGGCCTCCAGGGGGCGGAGCGGGCTAAACAGCACGCCATCAACCAGACCGTCGGCCGGGTACACCAGGCGATGGAGGCGTTCGTCCACAATATGAACACCATTCACAGTCGTGGCGGCAACCAGGTGGTCTTTTCCTCCATCAACTACGGCACCGACACTTCCGCCGAAGGGCGCTGCATTATCCGCGAGATCCTCAATACCACCTACGAAGGTGTCGGTAACGGTTCCACCGCCATCTTCCCGATCCAGATCTGGAAGAAGAAACGGGGCGTGAGCTATTTGCCCGGCGACCGCAACTATGACCTGTACCGCTTCGCCTGCAAGGTGACAGCGCGCCGCTTCTTCCCGAATTTCCTCAATCTTGACGCCACCTACAACCAGGACGACGCCTGGAAGCCGGAAGATCCCAAACGTTATATCCACGAAGTGGCGACGATGGGCTGCCGCACCCGCGTGTACGGCAACCGTTTCGGCCCGAAGACTTCCATCGGCCGCGGCAACCTGAGTTTCACTACGGTCAACATCGTCAAGCTCGCTATCGAGTGTATGAATGAGCCTGACAAGGACAAACGGATCAGCCTCTTCTTCCAGAAGCTTGACTGGGCGCTCGATATCGCCGCCAAACAGCTCAACGAGCGGTACGACTTCCAGAAGACGGCCCTCAAGAAGCAGTTCCCGCTCCTGATGAGCGGGCTGTGGATGGGTAGCGAGAAGTTGGATCCCAACGATCCCATTGAGCCGGTTCTCAATCAGGGTACTCTCTCGATCGGCTTCATCGGCCTCGCCGAGTGCCTGATCGCCCTGATCGGCAAGCATCACGGCGAGAGCGAGGATGCGCAGGAACTGGGTCTGAGGATCATCTCCCATATGGCCGAGCGCATCAACTGCTTCGCCGAGACTTTCCAGCACAACTTCACCTTCCTCGCCACCCCGGCGGAGGGGCTCTCCGGCAAGTTTACCAAGCGCGACCGCAAGACCTTCGGCGTCCTGCCCGGCATCACCGACAAAGATTACTACACCAATTCCAGCCATATTCCAGTCTACTATCACTGTACGCCGGAGCACAAGGCCCGCATCGAAGGCCCGTACCATAAGTATGAGAATGCCGGTCACATCTTCTACGTGGAGATTGACGGGGATGCGACGCACAATCCGGAAGCGATTATGAGCATCGTCGACCTGATGGACAAGTATGACATCGGCTACGGCTCCGTCAACCACAATCGCAACCGCTGCCTTGACTGCGGCTATGAGAGCGCCGAGGAGAACCTCACCGAGTGCCCGCACTGCCACGGCCATCACATCGACACGCTCCAGCGCATCACGGGCTACCTCGTGGGGACTACCAACCGCTGGAACAGCGGCAAACTCGCGGAATTACACGATCGCGTTGTGCATAAATAGTATGGAAGTACAGGTGAAGGATAAAATACGTGTGCTCCGGGTCCTGGAGCAGACGTGCTCGGACGGGCCGGGATTCCGGACGTCCATCTACTGTGCAGGCTGCAAGCACGCCTGCCCCGGATGCCACAATCCCCAGTCGTGGGATTTCCGGGCAGGGGAGTGGAAGAGCGTCGACGAACTGCTCGACGTGATCAAGGCCGACAGTATGTCCAACGTGAGTTTCTCCGGCGGCGACCCGTTCTATCAGGTGGACGCCTTCACGGAACTTTCCCGGCGGATCAAGACCGAGACGGCCAAGACGATCTGGTGCTGGACCGGCTTTACCCTCGAAGAGATTGAGGCGGACCCGCATCTCGCCCAAATACTTCCTTATATAGACGTGCTGGTGGATGGACCCTTCATTCAGGAACAGCGCGATACGACGCTCCTGTTCCGGGGCAGCCCGAATCAGCGGATCCATTATCTCCACGGCGCTCCGCCCGTGGATGACATCCCCGGTACCGTCGCCACCATTCCGCTCCGATGAGTTCTCGGGAAATCCATATTGCGGACCTTGCAGACCTCGACCGCGCGACGGGAGAATTCCTCGCCGCCATCGGAGACGCCCGTCTCGTGGCCTTCTACGCGCCGATGGGGGCCGGCAAGACGACCTTCACGACGGCGCTCTGCCGCCGCCTGGGCGTGGATGAGGATGCCGTCAGTTCCCCGACCTTCGCCATCGTCAACGAGTACCGGACGGCGACGGGGGAGTGCATCTATCATTTCGATTTCTACCGGATCGACCATCCCGCTGAGGCCCTGGATATCGGCCTTTATGACTATTTGGACAGCGGAAACCTCTGCCTGATGGAGTGGCCGGAGAACATCGAACCGCTTCTCCCCGAAGAAACCCTCCGCGTCCATATCCGGGTCGAACCCGACGGCTCCCGCACTCTCTACTGGTAGGCGATGGCCGTGACCGGGCCGTTGATGGAGAGGTCCGTAGGATGGTTGTCGATCCACAGTTTGTCCGTTCCCCCTGTCCCGCTCAGGCAAGCATAGAAGTGCCCGTCGTGCAGCATTGCCGCCGCTTTCCCCTCCAGTCGTAATACCTCTCCGGTGGAGAATCTCATCAGGCCGTTGCTGGGAAGAAAAATGACCGCTTCTCCGGTGGCCTTTGCGTATCCCACTGCGGCGAGTTGTTTCCGCTGGTCGGCGTAAACTTCCCGGATGGAGAACAGGGTGGAGAAGTTCCAATAGATGCCTCCCCGGTTCCAGAGGACGTATTTTGTTGAGCCGTCGGAATAGGTGTACCATCCTTTTACCAGAATATCGTCTCCCCAGGGCATAATTTCGCACCAGGAAGGGTAGAGTGCCCGGGTTTCCTTTGCCCCGAGCGAACGGCTGCCGCTTTCGGTGGAGAGGATGGGACCGGTGGAAATGCTTTTCTGCAGATAGGTTGCATAGGTGATCCCGTTGACGCGGCGGATGTCGAAGACGGCCGTGGCATCTCCGGGAATCGAGACCTCTTTCTCTTCCTCTCCGTCGGCAAGGAAGTATTTATTGATGGTGTAATTGCCGGCCTGGATGGAAATACCGTAAGCATAGCAGATGTCCCCCTGGTCTTCGTAAAGAAAACCGATGAGGGTCCCCTGTGGATTGTCGGCCAGGACACTTCCGTTGTAGCGGAGGGCGTAACCCTGTCCGCGGATTTTGGTCCCGAGCGTCCATACCGCCCCGTCCCGGACGAGAAGTCCCGTAATCGATTCCCCTCCCTCGTAACTGAAGAGGTCTTTCCCGTTGCATTTGACGCAGGTCTTCTTTCCGTCCGACCAGGTAGTGTAAAGGTTCCCGCCGATCAGGTGATGGGTGTCCGGATCCGTGCTGATGCGGGCCTGATCCCCCGTCGGCAGGACCATTACGCATTCCCCGTCCTTGAACAGCAGCATCTTCGCACCCACGGTCCCGTGAGCCGTGTCACGCACCCAATCATAGTCGTCGGGATATTCCACGGCCGCAATATAAAGATGTAGGGACGTATCGGGGACCTCTTCCGCCGGCTTTTGGCGTCCGGTGTGCGGATAAACGTCTTTCCGTGCCTTTCCGAGCGTCACGGGATTTTCAAACCAGACGCATCCCGTGAGAAGCGCCGCCAGCGAACCGATTAAAATCTTTTTCATTTCCTCCGTTTTTCGGAGTAAGTTACGTCAGGGAAACAAGAATTCCGACCCGAGGGCCGGAATCCTGTGCAGATTTTTATGTTTTTTGAATGTTTTTAGTGTTTTTTGAATCTTTTTGCGTCAAAAAGTGGCGTATGAATGATTTTTTCATTCACTTTTTTTAGCCACATTTCGTCGATTTTCTCAATCCGGTCGTAGGTCATCAGGCCGTTGACCTCGATTTCGACGTCGGTCGTCTGGGTATAGACGGCGGCGGCACAACCCGTCGTGATGAAGACCGCGAGCCGGTCGGCGAAAGCCTCGTACTGCTCCATTACAGCCTGCGGCGAAGTCTTGTAGCCGCCGTAGCCCCAGTTCTTGCCGTCGGGACTCCAAAGATGGCCGGCCATCGGATAGCCGATGCCGCCGTATTCGCCGAGAACATTGATGAGTTTGCCCTCAAAAGCATTCATCTTCGGCTCCGGGTAGTGATGGATGTCCTGGATATCTCCGCTGAGGTGGAAATTGCCGCCGGAGGCTTCGTTCACAAGACGGGTAGGGTCCTGCTCCCGGGTGAATGCTACGACCTCGGGCGTGTCGAACTGTCCCCAGGCCTCATTGAACGGCACCCAGACCACGATGCTTTGGAAGCCTTTCAAACAGTCAATGATCTCGCCCCATTCCTTATAATAATTCTTCTTCGCCCACGCGGGAACTATACAGTCGGTGCCGCCGATGAAACTGTCGTTGGGCCATTTGTTCGTCTGGGCTTTCGCAATTGAGGGATCGCGTTTGGCGTTGACGCCTTTGCTGTGGTCGGCGATGCAGGGCATATCCTGCCAGACCATCATCCCGAGCACGTCGCACCAGTAGTACCATCGGGCCGGCTCCACCTTGATGTGCTTGCGGATCATGTTGAATCCCCAGGCCTTGGTCTTCTCGATGTCGAAACGGAGCGCCTCGTCGGTGGGGGCGGTGTAGAGACCGTCAGGCCACCAGCCCTGGTCAAGCGGACCGAACTGGAAGAGGGCCTCTCCGTTGAGGGCGATGCGGTTGTATCCGTCGCTTGTCTTGATCTTGGATACCTTCCGGAGGGCCGTATAGCCGTCTACGGCATCGATTTCCTTTCCGGCCCGGATGATGGCAATGCGCAGGCCATATAGGTACGGGCTATCGGGCGACCAGGTCTTGAGGCTGGGAATATTCAGCGTGACTTCCTCTCCCTCCGCCTCGGTGATGACCTTTGTGGAAGGCTTTTCGGCGCTGTACCCTTCGCCGCCTTCGAGAAGGCTGACTTTAATGACGTCGCCGCTCTGGAGGGACTGTGCTTTGACGGAGACTTTGAGCGAGGAAGCGTCGATGTCGGATACGGCATAATAGGAATCGATATGCGTCGGATTGACGGCTTCCATCCAGACCGTCTGCCAGATGCCGGTCACGGGCGTGTACCAGATGCCCTGGGGGACTGCAACCTGCTTGCCGCGGGGTTGCCACGCCTGGTCGGTGGCGTCAAAAACCTTGACACGGAGGGTCTGCGCACCCTTCTTGGTTAGTGCCTGGGTAATGTCAAACGAAAAAGGAACATAGCCTCCCGTATGCTCACCGACCTTGATTCCGTTTACCCAGACTTCCGCCTTCCAGTCGACGGCGCCGAAGTGCAGGAGAACGTTTTTGCCGGCCCATCCCTTAGGAAGAGTGAATGTGCGCTCATACCAGAGATGATTCTCCCGGCCGACGAATTTGCCGACGCCCGAGAGGGCGGATTCCACCGCGAACGGAACGAGAATCTGCCCGTCCGGGACGAATTTGCCCTTGGCCTCCGGCGTCTTGCCGAGGGGCTGGATCGCATAATTCCAAAGCCCGTTGAGGCTCTGCCACTCCGCCCGCACCATCTGCGGCCGGGGATACTCCGGCAAGGGATTCTCCGCCTTGACTTCCGCCGCCCACCGGGTCTTGATATTATCGCCCGCCGGCGCCCACGCCGCCTTCTTCGCTGCCTCGGCACCCTGCAGCGTCATCGCCGCCGCTAAAAATATAACAATCAGTTTTTTCATTATACAATCATTATTTCCTACAAATATAACCTTTTTAACAACGATAAAAAAATTCAGGGTGTCGTTTCTGGAACGCTCGCACCCTCGCAAGTAGAGGGAGGGGCCCGCAAGTCGTTAGACTTGTGGGAAGGCGAGGGTCGCTGAAGCCTCAGCGACCCGAGGTGGAAGAAACGACACCCTGGATTTTTTGTGACGTTCTAAAAAATATTTTTTGTGGGAAGAAAATTTTTGCTATCTTTGCAGTCCAAAAATTTGATATGACCGCTAAGCTTAGGAGAAGTGCCGCCCCGGAGGCGACCGCTTACGGTTCCAAACTTTAACAAGTTTTGTTTTTATGTACGCAATCGTAGACATTGCAAGCCAGCAGTTTAAGGTAGAAGCTGGAATGGAAATCTTCGTCAACCGCCTCAGCGCGAAAAACGGAGAAGCTGTTACGTTCGACAAGGTACTGCTCATCGACGAAGAAGGTGCAGTCAAGGTCGGATCCCCCTATGTTGAGGGTGCCGTGGTAAAGGCTACCGTCATCGATGACGACGCCAAGGCCAAGAAGGTGCTCGTATTCAAGAAAATCCGTCGCAAAGGATTCCAGACGCTCAACGGCCATCGCCAGAAGCTCACCAAGATCCACATCGACGCTATCGCTTAATCGGAAGGAGGAAACACATTATGGCACATAAAAAAGGTCAATCCAGTTCCAAGAACGGACGTGAATCCCACAGCAAACGTCTCGGCATCAAGAAGTTCGGCGGCGAGGTCGTAAAGGCCGGCAACATCATCGTCCGTCAGCGGGGTACCGCCCACAATCCCGACCTCAACGTCGGTATGGGCAAAGACCACACCCTGTATGCCCTCATTGACGGTACCGTCAAGTTCTCCCGGAAGAGAGAGGACAAATCCTACGTATCCGTCGTCCCTTTCGAGAACTAAAAGGGAATTAACAAGATTTAAGAAGAGGACTTGCACCCTTTTGGTCTGCAAAGTCCTCTTTTGCTTTAACGAAATCAGATTATGCTTACACTCAAAGCGCTCCGGGAAGATCCGGAAAAAGTCATCGCCAAACTCGCCGTCAAGAATTTTGATGCCCGTGCCATCGTGGAGAAGGTCATCGCCCTCGACGATCACCGCAAGGCCCTCCAGCAGGAGAGCGACGCCCTGCTCGGCGAACAGAAGAAAAAGGCCGCCGAGATCGGAGGCCTGATGAAAGAAGGCCGTCGGGAAGAGGCCGAAGAGGCCAAGAAGGCTGTCGCCGCCCTGAAAGAACGCAGCAATGCGCTCCTCGCCGAGGCGGAGGATAACAACAAAGAGCTCCAGAATCAGCTGGTTCTTCTGCCCAATATGCCCTGCGATCTCGTGATTCCCGGCAATGGCGCCGAGGACAACCAGGTCGTCAAGATGGGCGGCATCGATCCCGTCCTTCCTGAAGGAGCCCTCCCGCACTGGGACCTCGCCCGCAAGTACGATATCATCGATTTCGACCTGGGCGTCAAGCTCACCGGCGCCGGATTCCCGGTGTACAAGGGCAAAGGTGCCAAGCTGCAGCGTGCGCTCATCAATTACTTCCTTGACTTCAACACGGCCGCGGGTTACCGCGAGGTTGAGCCACCCGTGATGGTCAACGCCGCTTCCGGTTTCGGTACCGGCCAGCTTCCCGACAAGGAAGCCCAGATGTACTATGTGGGGCTGGATGATTTCTATCTCGTTCCCACCGCTGAGGTGCCCGTCACCAATATCTATCGTGACGTCATTCTCCAGAACGGCGACTTCCCGCAGAAGCTGACGGCCTATACGCCCTGCTTCCGCCGCGAGGCTGGCTCCTATGGCAAGGACGTGCGTGGTCTTAACCGTCTCCACCAGTTCGACAAAGTCGAGATCGTCCGCATCGAGCGTCCGGAGGACAGCTATGCTGCCCTCGACGAGATGGTCGCCCACGTGGAACGGCTTGTGAATTCGCTCGGTCTCCGCTACCGGATCCTCCGGCTCTGCGGCGGCGATATGAGCTTCACTTCCGCCATCACATACGACTTCGAACTCTGGTCGGCCGCCCAGGGCCGCTGGCTTGAGATCAGCTCGGTCTCCAACTTCGAGAGCTATCAGGCCAACCGCCTCCACTGCCGTTACAAGGATGAGAGTGGCAAGATGCAGATCTGCCACACCCTCAACGGCAGCTCGCTCGCCCTCCCGAGGGTCGTCGCCGCGCTCCTGGAAGACAACCAGAAGGACGGCTACATCGAGATCCCCGAGGTGCTTCGTCCCTACACCGGCTTCGATCGGATCGACTGATGGCGTCCGTGACCATACTCGGCATCGACCCCGGAACCAATGTGCTTGGTTTTGGGGTCATCCGTGCCGAGGGGCGCAAGGCGACCTATGTCGATATGGGTATCCTGGATATCCGGAAAGAGAAGGACATTTATGTCAAACTCCGGATGATCCACGAATACATCACGATGGTCTGCAACAACTACAAGCCCGATGTTCTCGCAATCGAATCCCCCTTCTATGCGAAGAACGCACAGGTCATCTTTAAGCTCGGCCGGGCACAGGGCGCGGCCATCATCGCCGCCCTTGAAAGCGGCGTCACATCCGTGACGGAATACGCCCCCCGCAAGGCCAAGGAGGCCATTGTCGGCAATGGTGCGGCCTCCAAGGAGCAGGTGAGCCTGATGCTGCAGAAGACCCTCGGCGTCACGCTCGAGGACAAGTTTCTCGATGCCACCGATGCCCTTGCCATCGCGATGTGTCACTTCTACGAACTTAACAATCCGCTCACCGGAGCATCTACTAAAGGAGGCTGGGAAAAGTTCCTGGCCGACCACCCGGATCGCATTGTTAAATAGGTGCGATTTTTGCAGTATTCAACGCCCCGTAAATTAACAGGTTAGCAAATGTTTTCTCCCCGAATTCTTCCGCGAATCCTATCCGTCCTGCTGCTTCTGGTTCCGTTTGTCCCGGCAGCGGCCCAGACCCATCACAACATCTCACTGCAGGTGCTCGACGCTGCTAATGACGAGCCCATTGGCTTCGCCACCGTCTCCCTGCACGTCCCCGGCTCTTCCACTCCGGCCAAGTACGCGCTCAGCGACGGCGAAGGCAAGGCTACCCTCGAGAAGATTAAGCCCGGCAAATACCAGCTCAAGATCGAGATCCTGGGCTACAAAGTGTTTACGCAGGATGTTGAGGTAACGAAGGCCGAGGATCTCGGGACATTCAAACTGGAGACAGACCAGCAGGTGCTCGATGCCGCCAGCGTCTCTGCGACCGGGAACCCCATCATCATCAAGAAAGATACGATCGAGTACAACGCCTCCTCCTTCAAGACCACCGAGAACGATATGCTCGTCGACCTTCTGAAGAAGCTCCCGGGCATCGAAGTGAGCGAGGACGGCAGCATCACCTCCAACGGCGAGACCATCAACAAGATCACCATCGAGGGCAAGACCTTCTTCCTCGACGACCCGCAGCTCGCGACGCAGAACCTTCCGGCCAAGATCGTCAACAAGGTCAAGGTCGTCAAGAAGAAATCCGAGCAGGCCGAATTCACCGGCATCGACGACGGCAACGAGGAGACCGTCATCGACCTGTCCGTCAAGCGGGGGATGATGAAGGGTCTGTTCGGCAACATCATGGCCGGCGGCGGCCACGACCTCACGCCCGAGGCTATCAGGAAGGATACCTGGAAGAATGCCGACTACTGGCGCTACCAGGGCGCGGCGATGGTCGGACATTTTACCGACAAGAGCCAGATCAGTTTCATCGCCAATGCCAACAATACCAACAACCGCGGTTTCAACGACCTCTCCGGCAGCATGATGAGCGCGATGCGGGGCGGCAGCGGCGGCGGCCGCAACATGGGCGGCGGCCAGGGCGGCTGGGGAAACAATAACGGAATCTCCACCACCTGGATGGGCGGCCTCAACGGCGCCTGGACCCTTCTGGACGGCAATATGGACCTCTCCGGCAACTATGTCTACAACGGATCGGACAAGCTCGTCAAGGAGTCGAGTCTCAAGGATACCTACCTCGGCGACGGCAGTACGCTGACTTATCGCACGGGATCATACGTGGACGGCAACGACATCGACGATTTCAACCGGAGCATTTCCCACGGACATCGTTTCGGTGTCCGGCTCGACTACAAATTCTCCAAGAACACGTCCCTCCTCATCCAGCCGCAGATCAACTTCGGCAACGGCCGGTTCGACGAGATTTCCCGCTTCGAGACCCTCCGCGGCGACGCGATGACCAACCAGGGATTCTCTTCCTCCAACGGCCGCAACAAGAACCTCACCACCAACGGCTTCATGCTCTTCCGCCAGCGGCTGGGCATTCCGGGCCGTACGCTGTCGTTCTTCGGCCGGTGGAATTATTCACAGAACAGGGTCAACGGATACAACCAGTCGCTCACCAGTTATTTTGACGGATCGGAGGATGACGTCGTCAACCAGTATTACGAGCGCAACGCGAAGAACCGCAGTCTGAGCGGCCGTCTCGTGTATACCGAGCCCCTCGGCCATAACCTCTACCT
>JAEEGL010260276.1_pt1 | contig 23895 bp, 18 predicted proteins | sample 9134231 | NCBI WGS metagenome assembly JAEEGL01 (sample SAMN16246548, study PRJNA631951) | gut metagenome | biome: gut microbiome; feature: rumen; material: fiber-attached | host: Bos | place: Iran: Karaj | collected 2018-10 | reverse complement strand
TTCCGCTATGCCTACGAGCCCATCGTCTTCGCGAAGTCCAAGGATGCCGACAAGACGGAATACTATGCCACAGCGATGAAGTACTTCCTCATCTTTACGCTACTGGCATATCTTTGCGTCGTGGGATGGATGCCTCTGTTACAATATATATTAGGTGCCAACTATCGTGAGGGATTGGGCGTGGTACCTATCGTCATGGCAGCAGAGATCATGATGGGTGTTTATTTCAACCTGTCGTTCTGGTATAAGCTCATCGACAAGACCATCTATGGTGCCTGGTTCTCCATAGCAGGCTGTCTGGTGCTCTTTGCCGTCAACATCCTCTTCATCCCGAAGTACGGCTATTGGGCCTGTGCATGGGGCGGCGTGGCAGGTTATGGAACGGCGATGGTACTGAGCTATATCGTCGGACAGAAGAAGAACCCTATACCCTACCCGATGAAGGATATCACCCTCTACGTGGTCATCACCGCCTGCTTCTTCTGCCTCATGCAACTTAGCAGCGAATGGCCCATGATTGGAGCGTTGGCCTTCAATACGCTGATCATCATCCTCTTTGTGGCTTATATCATTTATAAGGATTTACCGCTGAAGAGTCTCCCCGTGATTGGAAAATATTTTAAATAGTAAATACAACATGAAAAAATTACTCTTATCATTGATGTGTCTCTGCACCCTTGGTGCTCATGCCGACGAGGGTATGTGGACACTCTACAACCTGCCAACTGCCATCTACGACCAGATGAAGCAGTATGGTTTCCAGCTGCCCATAGAACAGCTGTATCAGACTGACAATGCCGTGAAGAATAATGTCATCAACTTTGGAGGCTATTGCTCTGGTGTTGTCGTCAGTCCAGACGGACTGGTATTTACCAACCACCACTGTGGTTTCGATGCCATTCGTCGCCACTCTACTGTAGAGCACGACTATATGCTCAACGGCTTCGTAGCACAGAGCTATGAAGAAGAACTGCCCAATGACAATCTCTATGTCAGTTTCATGGTGGAGCAGAAGGATGTCACCGACCAGATTGTTCCTCAGCTGAAAGGACTGTCCAAAGAGAAACAAGCCGAAATTGTCGATTCTATCGAGAACGCCTGGCTGAAGGATATCCATCAGCAGGATTCCACCTTGCGCGTAGAGGTGAAGCCGTTCTATGAGGGCAACAAGTATTATTTGACTACCTATCGTGACTTCAACGATGTACGTCTGGTATTCACCGTTCCTAAGTCGATGGGTAAATATGGTGGCGAGACAGACAACTGGATGTGGCCGCGTCAGACCTGCGACTACTCCGTATTCCGCATCTATGCCGATCCCAAGACCAACGGTCCTGCCAAATATTCCAAGGACAATGTGCCTTATCATCCCAAGTCATGGGCTCCTGTATCGATGCAGGGCTACAAGCCTGGCGACTTTGCCATGATTCTTGGTTATCCGGGCAGCACCAGCCGTTATTTGTCGAGCTATGGTATTCAGGAACGTCGCGATGCCATGAACAAGTCGATGATACAGGTTCGTGGCGTCAAGCAGGAGATCATGTGGCGCCGTATGCTCAGCTCAGAGGCTATCCGCATCCAATACGAGTCGAAATACGCCCATTCCAGCAACTATTGGAAGAACTCCATTGGTATGAACAAGTGTATTGACAGCATCGGACTCATCCAGCAGAAGCGCCAGTTTGAGACACGCCTGCGCCATTGGCAGGATTCCACGGGCTATCTGAAGGGACAGCTCGACTTCGACAAGCTGGCACAACTGTATCAGAAGCGTTTCGATGCTGTTCGTGCCCTCTACTATTACAACGATACATGGGGACGTGAGTGCGACGAGTTGACACGTCGTGCCCGTCAGGTACATAGTGGTATCGAGGTGAAAGGTCCGAAGGACAAGAAGAGCAAGCAGTATGTGGAGTTCAAGGACAACAGCAAAGACTGGGACTTGGAAACTGATCGTGAACTGCTGGCTGCCTTGATGAAGAACTACCGCAACCATATCGACAAGAAATACCACCTTGACATCTTCAACGTCGTCGATCGTGATTTCAAGGGCGACTATCGCGCCTATGTGGACTATGTCTACAAGAAGTCCATGCTGATGAAGAGCGGCAAAAAGATCTATATCAACAAGAAGTCGTTCGACAAAGACCCCGGCGTGGCCTACGGACTCTGCCTGACGGAACTGCGCGCTACCCTGCGTGCCGACCTGTTGGCATTGGCTGACAGCATCGCCCAGCAGGAGCAGTGGCTGTGTGCTGCCAAGTTGCGTATGGAACAAGACCTGCCCAACTACTCAGATGCCAACTTCACCATGCGTATGACCTATGGTCAGATTGGTGAATATTCATTAGGTGGCAAGCCCTCCGGCTATTACACCACTGCCCGCTCGCTGTGGGAGAAGATGCAGAAGGCCAACGAAAACGTAGAGTATTTTGCTGAGCCTGTGATGCACGAACTGCTGGGCAGCAAGGACTTCGGACCTTATGCTGACAAGATGACGGGCACTATGCAGCTCTGCTTCCTCTCGAACAACGACATCACGGGTGGCAACTCAGGCTCACCCATCTTCAATGGCAAGGGCGAACTCATCGGACTGGCCTTCGACGGCAACTGGGACAGCCTCTCCAGCGATATCTTCTTCGATCGTGAACTGGCTCGTACCATCAACGTCGATATCCGCTTCGTGCTGTTTATGATGGACCGCTGGGGACATGCCGATCGCCTCATCAAGGAGATTAACGCCCGCTAAAACGCTATGAGGAGGCTGCTTCTTCTACTTCTGTGTGTGGCCTGGCTGCCTGCTATCAGCCAACAACGTATTGATTTGGCAGGTGAATGGACGTTGCGTTACGACCAACAACAAACCAGCATCCTATTGCCTGGCACGATGGATACCAACAAAAAAGGCCATTCCATCGAAAAAAAGGATGAGACAACACACCTCTCGCGCCTATATTCCTTCAAAGGGAAGGCATGCTATGAGCGTGAGGTCGTTATCCCCAAGGCATGGAAGAAGCAGCCTTTAACACTCTTCCTTGAGCGTACCAAACCCACATGGCTCTATGTCGATGGACAACTGATGGACTCGTGCCATCATATCTCGACGCCTCAGCGCTATCAGCTCAAGGCGCTCAAGCCTGGAAAACATATCATCCGCATCGTCATAGACAATGGCAGTGGGGTTCCTGAACAGTTGTATGCCAGCAGTCACGCCTATACAGAGGATACACAAACAAATTGGAATGGTATCATCGGACAGCTCTATCTGGAGACTGGTACTTCTAGTGTTTCTAGCGTTCCAAGATCCTCTAAATCGCTGATTATCAGAGACCGCCACATCTACGACGCTCAGGGACATCGCATCTTTTTGCGTGGCAAGCACGATGCCTGCGTATGGCCTTTAACGGGCCACTGTCCTATGGATGTCGAGTCGTGGCGCCGATATTTCAGCACCTGTCAGGACTATGGCATCAACCATGTTCGTTTCCACTCGTGGTGTCCGCCTGAAGCAGCCTTCGTCGCTGCTGACGAGAAGGGTATCATCCTGCAGCCTGAACTTCCTTTCTGGGGCGACTTCAATGCTAAGGATTCGTTGTTGATGAACTTCCTGCATGAGGAGGGTGTCAACATCTTGAAAGAATATGCCCACCATCCGTCATTTGCCATGTTTGCCTTGGGTAATGAACTATGGGGAAGTACCGATGAAATGGCACATTTTGTGCGCGATTTCCGACAATTGGCACCGCATATCCACTATACCTTCGGGTCCAACTATTATCTAGGCTATCAGGGCGTAAAACCCGAGATGGACTATTTTACAACATGTCGTGTAGGTGGCGAGGCATGGGGCTCCTACGATACCCATACCCGTGGTTCATTCTCGTTTGCTGATGCCAAGACAGGCGGCTTGTTGAATACGGAGTATCCCAACACTGTCGTTACGCTGGAGCAAGGTTGCCAGCGCAGCGACATACCCGTTATCAGCCATGAGACGGGGCAGTTCCAGACCTATCCCGACTACGATGAAATGGCCAAATATACGGGTGTCCTCTATCCTTATAACATGGAGGTGTTCCGCCAGCGACTCGCTGAGGCAGGCATGCTCGACCAGGCCAACGACTTCCATCGCGCCAGCGGTCTCTGGTCGCTCGAACTCTATAAAGCAGATATCGAACTCGACCTGCGCACACCCTCGATGGATGGCTTCCAGTTGCTCGACCTGCAAGACTATCCCGGACAGGGCTCTGCCTATGTGGGCATCCTCGATGCCTTTATGGATTCCAAGAACCTGACGACGCCTCGCGAGTGGCGCCAATGGTGTAACGATGTGGTTCCTTTAGCCTTGTTGCCCCGCTACACCTACCTGTCAGGCCAGCGTCAGGACATCGCCGTTCAGATAGCCAACTATAGTGGAGGTTCTTTACAAGGCAAGACGCTCCATTGGGTCATAGGCAACATGGAGGGCGACCTTCCTATTCCTGATGGCGAGGGACTGCTGACTGCCGGCACTATACCTTTTGAGGCGCCCGTTGTTCATAATGGTGCCAAATTGCAGATGGTGTTGACGCTCGAAGGCACTGAGTATCATAATACTTACAATATATGGGTTTATCCTAAAAATGTGTCGTTGGATTCGCGCGATATCGTAGTGACCCATGAGATGTCTGAATCCCTTTGCCGGCAATTAGAACAAGGTGCAAAGGTGTTGTGGATGCCAGACCACGAGACGTACAAAGACCAAACAGTAGGGGGCTTGTTTCAGACAGACTATTGGAATTACCGCATGTTCAAGACTATCTGCGAGAACAACAAAAAGCCTGTCTCACCAGGTACATTGGGTATTCTGACCAATCCACAGCACCCGTTGTTTGAGGCCTTCCCTACCGAAGAGCACACCAACTGGCAGTGGTTCCCCATCATCCAGCAGTCACGCCCGATGATTCTCGACCATCTCTCGAAAGCCTATCGTCCTATCGTGCAGGTGATAGATAATGTGGAGCGCAACCATAAATTGGGCTTGGTCTTTGAATTTGCTGTTGGAAAGGGCAAACTCCTCGTCTGCATGAGCAATTTGGAGTGTGCAGCCGACTATCCCGAGGGGCGCCAATTCTATCACGCCTTGCTCCGCTATATGCAAGGCAGCAGCTTCCAGCCTCAGACCCAAATATCATGGTCCGACCTCTATCGTCTGCTCTCCGGACAAATAGAAGAGCGTCAACTTCAGGAGTTAAACAATATCTCTCCTTATTGACGCCAAATAAACAATGAAGGTAGGGCAAAACCCTACCTTCTTTTATTTCTTCTTGCGAGGCTTTCGGATAGCCCAGCCTTCTTCCTCGAAATCGGGGATTTCGCCTTTGAATTTCTTCGATTTAAACGTATTCATTAGCTCCATCCATTCCTCTTTCTGGTGAGTTCTCGTGCCCTTGGAAGTGTTCTTCCTAGGTTCTCTAGGCTCACTAGAGCTTCTAGAGTTTCTAGATACTCTAGGACTACTGGCTTTGCCGCCTTCCGCGGCATCATTGCAACGTACGGTACGCCCTTTATAGCGGATACCCGTTAGCTGTATCATCACCTTCTTGGCATCCTTCTCAGGAACTTCGAAATAGGAGATAGTGTCCAGCAGGTCGATGTGCCCCACCTCCTGACGACCACCCACAAAGCGGTTCAGCGTCTGCATCAGCTCGCCAGGATAGAAACCATCTTTCTTACCCAGGTTGATGAACAGCTTCTTGTAGCCCTTACTGGTAGGTGTCAGTTGCTTCTTACTGCGACCTTCTTCTCTCTTACCTCTACTCTCTTCCTTCTTAGTTTTTACCTCCTCGATCTCTGGCGCATCAGCATAGTAGGACAGGAATTTGCCAAACTCCATCGACACGATCTTCTTGATGAGTTCCTCTTTGTCGATATACTCAAAATAGCGCTGGATATCCTGCATAAAAGGACCAATCTCCTCATCATCGACATCTGCCTTGACAATCTCGTCCATCACCTTGTAGAGCTGCTTTTTGCAGATTTCCTCGGCAGAGGGGATGACACCCTGCTCAAACTGCTTGCCTATCTCCTTCTCGATATTACGGATCTTGTGCTTCTCACGAATGTGGACGATGCTCAGCGACGTGCCTTTCTTGCCGGCACGACCCGTACGGCCCGAGCGGTGGGTGTAGTTCTCGATATCATCAGGCAAGCCGTAGTTGATGACGTGCGTCAGGTCGTCGACATCCAGTCCGCGGGCAGCCACATCCGTTGCCACCAGCAACTGTACGGTATGCTGGCGGAACTTCTGCATGGTCAAGTCACGCTGTTGCTGTGAGAGGTCGCCATGAAGCGCCTCGGCATTATATCCATCCTTGATGAGCTTGTCAGCCACCTCCTGCGTCTCTATCTTCGTACGACAGAAGATAATGGCAAAGATACGCGGATAGTAGTCCACAAGGCGTTTCAGTGCCAGGTACTTGTCCTTGGCATTCACCATGTAATAGATATGGTTCACGTGCTCAGCACCCTCGTTGCGGCTACCCACCACAATCTCCTTATAATCATGCAGATAACCCTTGGCGATACGCTCTATCTCTTTGCTCATCGTTGCTGAGAAGAGCAGTGTATTCCTGTCCTCGGGCACCCCCTCGAGGATGGCGTCGATGCTCTCCGAGAAACCCATAGTGAGCATCTCGTCAGCCTCGTCGAGTACGACGTTACGGACGCTGTCCAGCTGTGCCACGCCACGATTCATCAGGTCGATGAGTCGTCCTGGGGTTGCCACGATGATTTGTGCCCCTTTGCGCAGGGCACGGATCTGCTGTTCGATGGATGCACCGCCATAGACAGCCTCCACGTGGATGCCAGCCATGTATTTCGAGAACTCGCGCAGGTCGTCAGCGATCTGCAGACACAGTTCGCGGGTGGGCGACAAGATTAGTGCCTGTGTGTCCGCTCTTGTCACATCAATACGCTGCAATACGGGAATACCGAATGCCGCTGTCTTGCCTGTACCCGTCTGGGCCAGTGCGATGACGTCATTTCTGTTTCCTAACAAATAGGGTATAACTTCCTCCTGTACAGGCATAGGCTGTACGAAACCCATCTCCTCAATGGCGCGGCGAATCTCTTCGCAGACGCCCAATTCTTCAAATGTCTTCATTGATACGACTTATTTTAAGGCTGACTCTCGCCCTCGACATACTCCTCCAAAAACATGTGCTCACCATCGTAAACAGCATAGGTGAACTGCGAAATCCAATCGCCCAGAATCATCAGGCGGGCCTTGTGGCCAGTACCCTCGTTGGGACGTACCAGATTGATATCCAGTTCGATATGGCGATGTCCAAAGATGAAGTAGTCGATATTGGGGTGTGCCTGGATATACTTCTTGGCATAGAGTACTAGATGCTCCTTGTCCTCACCCAGATACACCACGTCATTATTCTCCTTGTGCTTGATATAGCTGTGCTTGGCCCATGCCAGTCCGAAGCTGATGCCCCAGCGGGGATGCAAGGCTGAGAAGAGCCACTGACACACCTTGTTGTGGAAGATGGCGCGCAGCATCTTGAACGACTTGTTGGGGTCGCCCATGCCGTCGCCATGCGCCAAGAAGAACTCATGACCATAGATCTCGGTGGTTTCGGGCTTCTTGTGCAGGATGACACCACACTCCTTCTCCAGGTATTCGTAGGCCCAGATATCGTGGTTGCCCGTGAAGTAGTGCACCTCGATACCGCTGTCCGTCAGCTCCGAGAGTTTGCCTAGAAAACGGGTAAAACCCTTGGGAACCACATACTTGTATTCGTACCAGAAGTCGAACATGTCGCCCAGTAGATAGATGGCTGCCGCCTTTTCCTTAATGCTGTCGAGAAAGCGCACCAGTCTGCGCTCCTGCATCCGCTGATGCGGAACGGCGAGCGAACCCAGATGGGCATCGGATAAGAAATAGATGTTCTTCATAACTAATCAAATCCTAGTTCCACGCGTGCTTCTTCACTCATCATGCTCTGGTCCCAGGCGGGCTCGAAGACGAGGTTGACATTGGCAGAGGTGATACCCTCGACGCTCTCCACCTTGGTACGCACATCCTCAAGGATGAAGTCAGCAGCAGGACAGTTGGGGGCCGTGAACGTCATATCCATCTCCACGCTCGAATCCTCCTGGACATCAATCTTGTAGATCATACCCAGGTCGTAGATGTTGACAGGTATCTCGGGGTCATAGACAGTCTTCAGCACATCGACGATGCGCGCTTCCAGACGGCTCTTTTCTTCTTGTGTCATCTTAGCTTTGCTTGTTTGTTTCTGCAAAGATACGAATAAGTACGTAAAATGCAAAGGGAAAACATGTTTTTCTTTCTTTCTTGTTGGTTTCTCGCTTTTTTTATATACCTTTGCAAGCCAAGAAAACTAACCATTTACTTATTATTTACAAAGCATGAAAATCAATTGTACATTACTCACTGGCGTGCTGATGATGGCCATGACAGCCTTGACAGCGCATGCCGCAGAGGAGCGCATCGCCAGTCCTGACGGCAAGATTGTAGTCACCATTAGCGATGCCGACGGTCGTGCCTCCTATCAGGTGGTCCGCGATGGTGTGACCTTCATCGAGCAGTCACCCCTTGGCCTCTTATTGAACAGCGATGACCTGACGCAGGGGCTTACCCTGTCGAAGGTTGAGAGCAAGTCGATAGATGTCGACTACCATCTGGCCACCATCAAGCAGCTCCACGTGAGCCATCAGGCCACCGAGGCTGTATGCCGTTTCCAAAAACGCGATCGCCATGTGATGGATATCATCTTCCACGTGAGCAATCGTGATGTCGCCTATCGCTATCAGATCTATCCCAATAAAGAGACGCTGGTGGCCGTCATCCGCTCAGAGGCCAGCAGTTTCGTACTGCCCGAGGGCACCACGACCTTCCTCTGTCCGCAGTCGAAGCCCATGGGTGGCTTCGCTCGCACATCTCCCAGCTACGAGACCTCCTATACCCTCGACGAGCCTACTGGTAAGAACGGTTGGGGCGAGGGCTATACCTTCCCCTGTTTGTTCAAGACGGGCGACAAGGGCTGGGTGCTGCTCTCCGAGACGGGTACGGATGGCAACTATGTCGGTTGTCGTCTCCTGAATGCGGGCGGTAGCAAGTACCAGATCGGCTTCCCGCAGGCTGGTGAGATGAATGGCATCGGCAGCACCACACCGGCTATCTCCCTCCCCTTTGCCACACCTTGGCGCACCATCACCATCGGCTCCCTCAGCGACGTGGTAGAGACCACCATCGCATGGGATGTCGTCAAACCCAAATATGCCGCCAGCCAGCTATACAACTTCGGCAAGGGCAGCTGGTCGTGGATTATCAAGATGGACCCCAGCTGCAACTTCGACGAGCAGCAGCGCTATATCGACTTCTCGGCAGCCATGGGTTGGCGCTCCGTACTGGTCGATGCCTTGTGGGACACGCAGATTGGCTACGAGCGCATGGCCGAACTGGCACGCTATGCCAAGTCAAAGGGTGTAGGCCTCTTCCTGTGGTATAACAGCAATGGCAACTGGAACGATGCTCCTCAGGGTCCGCGAGGCAAGATGGACAAGTCGGCAGCACGTCGCAAGGAGATGGCGTGGATGCAGAAGAACGGCATCTTGGGCATCAAGGTCGACTTCTTCGGAGGCGACAAGCAGGCCATGATGCAGCTCTATGAGGATATCCTGACCGATGCCAACGATTTCGGCATACAGGTCATCTTCCACGGATGTACGCTGCCTCGCGGCTGGGAGCGCATGTATCCCAACTACGTAGCCTCCGAGGCTGTGCTGGCCTCCGAGAACCTGCACTTCGGACAGGGTGCCTGTGATGCCGAGGCCTTCAATGGCTGCATTCATCCCTTCATCCGCAACACGGTGGGCTCGATGGACTTCGGCGGTTCTACGCTCAACAAGCACTACAGTGCCGACAACCAGCATGGTACCACCCGTCGCACCAGCGATGTCTATGCCCTCGCCACTGCCGTCCTCTTCCAGAGCAGCGTGCAGCACTTTGCAATGGCCCCCAACAACCTCGACGATGCTCCCGCATGGGCTGTCGACTTCATGAAACAGGTGCCCACCACATGGGAGGAGGTGCGCTTCATCGACGGCTACCCGGGCAAGTATGTTATCCTGGCCCGTCGCGCTGGCTTCAAGTGGTTCGTCGTGGGTATCAACGCCCAGCAGCAGCCCGTGAAGACCACGCTCCAGCTGTCAATGTTCGATGCCAAGAAGCCCCTCACCGTCTATAGCGACGATGCCCAGCTGCAAGGCAGCATGAAGAGCGTCAAGCAGAACAAGAAACAGCAGCTCGCCATCACCATTCCGCAGAATGGCGGCATCGTCATCACGCAATAAACCCCTACAAAACATCCAGAAGCTATGATACACCCTGATATCTCCGACGAGCAGGTGCTCGACAATGCAGGCATTCGTCTCACAGCAGTCCGTCTGCTCATCTGGCGCAAGGTGCGTCATGGCTTCTCCGATGCTTTCAGCCTCGCTGACCTCGAGGGTGCCCTGCCTACCGTGGACCGATCCACCCTCTTCCGCACGCTGACGTTGTTCACCGATGCCCATTTGCTGCATGGCATCGACGACGGCTCCGGCTCGCAGAAGTACTGTGTCTGTCACCTCGACGACACGCGCCATTGTCATGGTCATGTCCACCTCACCTGTCGCCTTTGCCATCGCACCCTTTGCCTCACTGATGTCCGCATCCCCGCCGTCCCTCTTCCTGCAGGTTTCATAATGGAAGAGGCAGAGTATGTCGTCAAAGGCATCTGTCCGCAGTGTGCACATAATAAAAAAGAACGATAGTCAGAGCCTCCCCGTCTCGTGGTAGCTGAAATAGGCGCCATCGGTGATGATGACGTGGTCGAGGAAGTGGATGCGCATGAGGCTGCAGGCCTGCTTGATGCTGCTGGTCAGGTTGTTATCGTCCTGACTGGGGCGGAGGTTGCCCGAGGGATGGTTGTGGCAGACAGCGAGGATGGTGGCATTGTTCACCACCGCCTCGCGCATGATCAGCCGGATATCGACACTCACCTCGGTGATGCCACCACGGGCGATACGCGTCTGACGGATCAGGCGTTGGTTCTGATTCATTAGCAACAGCCAGAACTCCTCAACGTCGCAGTCTTGTAATAGGGGATGCATGTGGTTATAGATCTTGGTGGCGGTGCCTAAGTCGGGGCGCTCCTCGGGGGTCTCCATCTGGCGGCGCTTTCCAAGCTCGCAGGCTGCCATGATGGTAATAGCCTTTGCTGGGCCAACGCCATGATATTGGCAGAGCTCTCTCACGCTCATCTTACCCAAGGTATTGAGGTTGTTGTTACAATCGGCTAGGATGCGCTTCATGAGGGCGACGGCATCCTCATGAGCAGATCCAGAGCCCACGAGAATAGCCAGCAGTTCGGCATCACTCAACGCCTGCGGACCCAGCCGTTCCATCTTCTCGCGGGGCCTGTCCTCCTCGGCCCACTCGTTGATGTTCAGTTTATGATTCTCCATTGCTTGATATATGATTGACTTCTCTAAAATCTACAAAAAAAACCGCTCTTGGGCATCGGTTCCCTCAAGCGGCCTCTATCTTCACCATATTTCCCCCCCAAGTTCCTCTGAACTCCGATACTAATTATTACTTCAATTGCTAACCTGTTTTTGAGGTGTTTTATTATCTACCTTTATTTTGGATTCCGGATGCAAATATACAACTTTTTTTTTAATTTGCAAGAGTTTGTAGAAGAAAATTTGCTGATATCGATATTATTTCCGACCTTTGCGCCCAGTTGTGCATCAAATATCATTCTAAAAACAATCATCAGTATGAAAAGATTAAAGTTTCAACGGGTGCTTGTCGCCTTCCTCATCTTAGGCAACAGCGGCGGTGACTGCTCAATGCATAACTACGGCCTCAGTAACGTACACAAGTCGGCAGCCTTCATGCTCATAGCCGACGACGACGTCCGCGACCACGCCAATCCCACCAAGGCCAACACGCTCGGTGAGCAGTGGCGCCAGATGGGATACTACGTTATCTCGATGAAGAATGACTTTAAGACCATCTACGGAGATGGCGTAGAGAAGACCGAATTCACCTTCGAATAATCACTTTTATGAAAGCATGCGGCGCCTATACAGATAGGCGACCGCTGCGCCACTGATATTGTGCCACACGCTGAAGATGGCACCTGGAATGGTGGCGAGGGGATAGGTAGCAAAATGAATGGTGGCCAGACTGCTGGCCAAACCGGAGTTTTGCATGCCTACTTCTATTGATATGGCCCGCTTCTTGGCTGATGTCAGGCGCAAGAGGCTGCCAATGAGATAGCCGATGGAAAGTCCACAGAGGTTGTGAAGCATCACCACAAGGAGAATTACCCCTCCGCCTGCCAACAGCTTGCTGGCATTGGCGGCGATGATGATGGCCACGATGAAGGCAATGGCTATCGACGAGAAGGCGGGAAGATAGTCGGTGGCCTGTTCGGTGAACCTGGGCCACAGCCACTTGACAACCAAACCGGCAGCGATGGGCAGGATGACCACCCAGAGGATGCTCAGGAACATGCTCACCACATTGACATCGACGCTCTTGCCAGCTAAAGCCCACGTGAGCAGGGGAGTCATCAGCGGTGCCAACAGCGTGGAGACGCCCGTCATGCCCACTGACAACGCGAGGTCGCCCTTGGCGAGATAGGTGATGACATTAGAGGCGGTACCACCTGGACAACAACCTACCAGCACCACACCCAGCGCCAATGCCTCGTCGAGAGCAAAGAGGCGCGACAGAATCCATGCCAGCAAGGGCATGACGGTGAACTGTGCCAGACAGCCTATGATGACGTCCTTAGGGCGGCTAAACACTATTTGGAAGTCGTGGAGATTGAGCGTAAGGCCCATACCAAACATGACGACACCCAGCAGGTAATTGATGACAGTAGGACGCACCGTAGCCAGCGTCTCGGGGAACACGAGTGCCAACACGGCAGCGATGAGCACCAGGATGCCCATGTAATCGGATATCAAGTGGCAGAGTCGTTTCATCTTACTATTTTTTTGAGGGCAAAGATAAAGAAAAAACGGATAAGAAACAAGGAAAGCAGCCGGAAATACCAAATATTTTGTATCTTTGCACCACGAACAAAGCATACTCATCGCAATGAACAACATGATACAGCCCCAACTGGATTACTATGACATGGGCGAAGGACTGACGGCTTTCAGCAGCAGAAGAGGCGGCGGCAGCAGTACGGACAGCTATGCCTCGTTTAACATCAACCGCTTCTGTGGCGACAGCGAGGCGCATATCCGCGAGAACCGCCAAGCCCTGTGCCGTCTGTTGCAAATCAGCGACAACCGTTTGGTGATGCCCCATCAGGTGCATCTGACGAAGATGGTACGCATAGACAAAGCCCTGCTCGCACTGCCCGAAGCAAAGCGTCTGGAGGCGCTGGAAGGCTACGACGCGCTGATGACCGATCTTAGCGGGGTATGTATCGGTGTCTCTACGGCCGACTGCATCCCTATCCTACTCTACGATGCAGTGCATCATGCCGCCAGTGCTATTCATGCCGGCTGGCGGGGTACGGTAGCGCGGATTGCGGAACAAGCGGTGGCGGAGATGACGGCAGCCTACGGCACACATCCTGAACAGCTGAGGGCGCAAATCGGTCCTGGCATCCATCTCGACAGCTTCGAGGTGGGCGATGAGGTCTATGAGGCTTTCAAGCAAGCAGGTTTCAAGATGTCGGCCATCAGCAGGCACGACGCCAAATGGCACATCGACCTACCCGAGTGCAATCGCCGGCAACTCCTAGCCGCCGGACTCCGTAGCGACGCCATCCGGGTGTCGCCCGTCTGCACCTACCAGCAGGCAGACGACTACTTCTCAGCACGCCGGCTGGGCATCCAATCAGGCCGCATCTTTACCGGTTGTCTGCTGAAATAGTATTGTTTCCTGAGAAATCAACGATCTAACTGATATTCGAAAGGCATGGCGGGCAAGCCGCTGACAGCATGCAGATTGGCATGAACGGGATTGTCTTTCCATGCATAGCGTACACGAACGGGTGACGTGACGGCAGAGAGGAGCGTCATCTCAGCACCCTCAACAGCGGCTTTGACAGACACGAAGCGCCCGTCAGCGCCAGCTACTTCCACCTCATCGACACTACCCGACTGCATGGGCTGGTCGAAGATAATGGTCACCTTGGCGCCCTCGACACGATGACCCACGGGCTGAGCAGACAATGCTACACCTTTGCCATAGACCAAGCGGTCCATGCAGAGACCGATTCGCTCGGCTACCTCCTTCTTGCGCAAAGGATGGATATCGACCGTCTCACCGAGGTCGATGATACAAGCCGTTTCGGCATACTGGTCGCCAATGGTGGCTAGACGCTGGATCTCGCGTAAGCGTGCCCAATTGCTGTTCATCGGATTCGTCTGCGGCTTGATAGGCGAAGGCATACCCGTCTGCTGGCGACCATCATAGTTGGCTAGCTGGACGATGCAGAACGGCAGGGAAGGTTCGTTCCACAGTGCGCGCCAACCACCCATCAGCTTACGCAGAAAGTCGCCATAGGGCGCAGGATTGCCCGTATTCGACTCTCCCTGATACCATACCACACCGCTGAGGGCGAAGGGTGCCAGGGGATGCACGACGGCATTATAGAGCGTGGTTGGCAGGTTTTGCAGGGAGACATCACCCGAAGGACAGGCTGGCATCTCGGCACCAGCATGGTGCTTCCACAGCGGACTGAGGGCAATGACATCTTTGGGCATAGGATTCTGGCTGAAGCGGTCGTTACCAAAAGCCAACAGATAGGGTTTCTCGGGAATGAAGTGGGCCACGCCGTATTTATTGATAAAGCGGATGGTGATGACGTTGTCACCCTCGCGCAACAGGCCTGCAGGGATGTCGTAGCGACGTGGCGGATATTGGTAGTAGGTGCGTCCTACCTGTTGGCCGTTGACATAGGTGATATCTGCATCAAAGAGCGTTCCCAGCAGCAGACGGGCAGGCTGTCCGGCATGGGCCTTGTCGATCTGGACGTGCTGACGCAACCAAGTGGTACCCGTTCCGCGCCAGCCCCAGTTGTTCTGGTCGATAACGTTCCACGAGGCGTCATCGCAGTCGTGGGCGGTAAAACGGCCAGCAATACCCGCATCTTGTCTATCTAACAGCTCATTCCATCGACGATCGGCCAGATTGTTCGCCTGCATCTGTGCAGCTACATACTCCTTATTGTCATAGAGACGGGTCTTTTCGAGCAGCAATGGATGGCTATTTTGCAGGGAATCGGCAGAAAGCCACGCCTCGATAGGTGTTCCGCCCCAACTGTTGACGATAATACCCTGTGGCACATGTGTCTGCTGATGCATGCGGAGACCTAGGAATGTGCCTACAGCCGAGAAGAGCCAGGCATTCTCCTTGTTGAGCGCCTTCCACTGCGTAGGCAGAATATCGTCTTGCACGCCATGGGTGTTGGTGGCATTACGCACGCGTAACAAACGTACCATATTATTATCAAAATGCTCAATTTCATCGACATATTGCGGATAGACACGCTCGATAGTGACATCGATATTCGACTGGCCTGAACACAGCCAGACATCGCCCACCAGCACATCGGTGAGTTCGTGATTGCCAATGATCAGCGTATAGGGACCGCCCGCCTTGGTCTTACGCAGGTCGATACGCCAGCGACCTTCGGCATCAGCCTGCGTCTGGTACTTTTTCTTCTGCCATACAATGACCACCTGCTCTTGCGGAGCGGCCTTACCCCAAACAGGGATAGGTTTGCCACGCTGGAGCACCATGCCCGGCTGGAACAACTGAGGTAACTGAATTTCGGCTTGGGCAATACAGCAGCCTGCCAACAGGAAAAGAAGAAAAAGTTTTCTCATGACAATGATTTTTGCTTTAATGTTGGTGGCAAAGGTAGAGAAAAATTGTCAGATAGTAAAAAGAAAACGCATTTTTTATCTTTATGAAACAAATAAAGTATGTATTTGTAACATCAAAAAACATCCATTTCAGCAGAAAAGTGTAACTTTGCACCAAAATTGTATTAAACCTAAAAGCAAATGACACCTAACGAAACTCAAGGAGCAAAAGGATTCTACAAACTATCCTGGCTTCAAAGAATCGGATTCGGTTCGGGCGACCTAGCTCAGAACCTGATTTACCAAACCATCAGCATGTATTTGCTGTTTTTCTACACCAACATTTATGGCCTTGACCCTGCTGACGCTGCCACCATGTTTCTCGTCGTCCGTCTGGTAGACGTGCTCTGGGATCCCCTGGTAGGTACCTATGTTGACAAGCACAATCCCAAGTTGGGTAAATACCGTTCCTATCTTGTGCTAGGCGGTATCCCACTGACAGGTTTCGCCATCCTGTGCTTCTGGAATGGTTTCGCTCCATCACTCGTCTATGCCTACGTGACCTATGTAGGCATGTCGATGTTATACACATTGATTAATGTGCCTTACGGTGCTCTGAACTCTTCGCTGACGCGCGATACCGATGAGATTACCACCCTGACCAGTGTCCGTATGTTCCTGGCCAATGTCGGCGGTCTCTGCGTCGCCTCCGGTATTCCCCTCGTCGTCGCCCTCTTCGCCCCCAAGGCTGCCGATGGTTCGGCAATCATCAATACCCCTGAGGCCAGCAGTGCCTGGTTTATCACGATGGCCATCTATGCCACTGTCGGCATGCTGCTGCTCTTCTTCTGCTTCTCGCAGACCAAGGAGCGCGTGGTGATGGATGCTAAGGATATGGAAGACGTGAAAGTGAGTGACCTGTGGACGGAATTCCTCCGCAACCGCCCCTTGCGCATCCTAGCCTTCTTCTTCATCACAGCCTTCGCCATGATGTCAGTAGGTAATGCCGCCGGTTCGTACTATATGACCTGTAACTTGCAAGCTACCAGTGACCAACTGGCTATCTTCATGGGTCTGGGCTCTATTCCTGCCTTTATCTTCATGCCCCTCGTTCCTGCTATTAAGAAAGCTGTCGGCAAGCGCGGCATGTTCAATATCTTCCTGACAGTAGCCATCGTCGGCATGGGCATCCTGTATGTCGTCAGTATCATTCCATCCCTCAAGGAGCAGATGTGGATTGTCTATGTGGCTCAGTTTATCAAGTCGACGGGTGTCATCGTGGCTACCGGTTACATGTGGGCACTGGTGCCCGAGGTCATCTCCTATGGCGAGTACACCACCGGCAAGCGCATCTCGGGTATCGTCAACGCCCTGACGGGTATCTTCTTCAAGGCCGGTATGGCACTTGGTGGTGTCGTCCCCGGACTTGTGCTGGCCTATGTAGGCTTCAACGCCAAGGAGACCGTTCAGACCCCATTTGCCGAGCAGGGTATCCTGTGGCTGGTATGCGTCATCCCCGCCATCCTGCTTGGTCTGGCCATGTTTATCATCTCTCGCTATGAGTTGACCGACGAGGTCATTGATGACATCAATAAGAAGATTGAAGAGCGTAACAAATAAACCAACAACAAATACTAACGCATGAAAAGACTCCTCCTATCCGCTATGGCCATTGCCGCGCTGAGCAGCGTATCAGCACAGGGCCTTAAAGACGCCGTTGGCAAGTACTTCCTGATGGGTGCTGCCGTCAACCAATGGCAGAGCGACGGACAGGTGCCTCAGGCCGATGCCGTTCTCAGCAAGCATTTCAACTGCGCAGTAGCAGAAAACTGTATGAAACCAGAAGTCCTGGCACCTGCTGAAGGCATCTTCGACTTCCGTGTTGCCGACAAGTTCGTCGCCTATTCCAAGCAGTTGGGACTGAAGGTAAACGGCCACTGTCTGGTATGGCATTCACAGGCCCCCGACTGGTGGTTTACCAATGGCTATGCCGCTAGTCCGGTATCCAAGGAGGTCTTGAAAGAGCGTCTGATCAAACATATCAAGACCGTAGTAGGTCACTTCAAGGGCCAGGTCTTTGGATGGGATGTTGTCAACGAAGCCATCGAGGATGACGGCTCGTTCCGTAAATCGAAGTACTATAACCTATTAGGTGAAGAGTTCATCGAGATAGCCTTCCGTGCCGCTCATGAGGCCGACCCCGATGCGGAGCTCTACTACAATGACTACTCCATGTCGGGTGCCAAGAAGCGTGAAGCCGTATGCCGTCTGGTAAAGAACCTGAAGGCCAAGGGATTGCGCATCGATGGTGTAGGTATGCAGAGCCACAATGGTCTGGACTATCCCGATCTGAACGAATACGAGAAGAGCATCGATGCCTTTGCTGCCTGCGGCGTGAAGGTGATGATCACGGAGCTAGACATCAATGTGCTGCCCAACCCACAGGGCTTTGGCGGTGCAGATATCGCCCAGAACTTCGAACTGCAGCAGAAGTACAATCCCTATACTGCCGGACTTCCTGCCGACAAGCAGAAAGAGCTTAACAAGCGTTGGCTAGACTTGTTCAAGATCTACTACAAGCACCGCGAGCAGATTGGCCGTGTCACCTTGTGGGGTGTCTGCGACGAAAACTCATGGCTCAACGGCTGGCCTATCAAGGGACGTACCAATTATGCCCTGCTCTTCGACCGCCAGTATCAGGCCAAACCTGTTGTTAACGACATTATCAAACTATTCAAATAAGTACTATTATGGCAAAATTACCACGTTATCTATTCCCCAGTGACTATATGGCTGACCCCTCAGCCAATGTGTTTAATGGCAAGCTCTACATCTATCCCAGCCACGACTGGGAGGCAGGAGCTGCTTTCGACGATGATGGTGGCCACTTCCAGATGAAGGACTATCACGTACTCTCGTTTGACGATGTGGAGAACGGCGAGGCTACCGATCATGGTGTCATCCTCGACGTGAAAGATGTGCCCTGGGCAGAGAAACAGATGTGGGACAACGACGTTGTTGAGAAAGACGGCAAGTACTATCTGATTTTCTCGGCTAAGGACTACAACGGCGTCTTCCATCTTGGTGTCGCTATTGCCGACAAGCCCGAGGGTCCGTTCATTCCCCAGGAGCAGCCCATGCGCGGTTCATTCTCTATCGACCCTTGTGTCTTCAAGGATGACGATGGTCAGATCTATATCTACTTCGGTGGTCTGTGGGGTGGTCAGCTGCAGTGGTATCGCCCCATCCAGCACATCAAGAGCGAGAAGCCTAATGAGAAGATCAACCCCATCGAAGCTACGGGTTCGGTAGATCTGGGACCTGCTCCCGACAAGAAGACACAGCTCTTTGCCCATGCTGATGCGCCCGCACTGCCCAGCTGTGTGGTACGTCTGAGCGACGATGTCCTTCAGTTTGCCGAGGCTCCACGCGAGGTTATTATCCTCGACAAGGACGGTCAACCCCTGAAGGCAGGTGATCCCCACCGCTTCTTCGAGGCTTCATGGATGCACAAGTATAATGGAAAGTACTATTTCTCCTACTCTACTGGTGACAGCCACTTCCTGTGCTACGCCATCGGCGACAATCCCTATGGCCCCTTCACCTATCAGGGTGTCATCCTCGATCCCGTCGTAGGTTGGACGACTCACCACAGCATTGTTGAGTTCAAGGGTCAATGGTATCTGTGCTATCATGACTGTGTACCCAGCAACGATATCACTCATCTACGCTCACTGAAGGTGCAACGTCTCTACTATAACGAGGACGGCACCATCAAAAAGGTGATTAATGAGTAAACAATATGAACTAACTAACACTTATTATCAGAGGCGTCGCGGTAGAGAACAATGGTTCTCATCGCGACGCTGTTTTTTATAAGGTCAGTAATTGCAGATGATTGGGGGCAAACAGTTCCTGAGCTACATCTTGTACTTGTTGTGATGTTATGGCGTCAATACGCTGCAACATCTCGTCAATATCACGAATACTGCCATTATGAAGAAAATGCTTGGCAAAGTCGAGGGCAAACTGTTCACGATTGTCGCAGGCGATGGCTATCTGACCTTTCAGCTGGCGCTTGGCAGCTGTCAGCTGGCGCTCCGTGAGAGGATGCTGCATCACCTTGTCCAACTCACGATTTACCAATCGCAGACAGCGTTTCACGTCATGATGGTCGCAACCGAAATAGACCGACCAACAACCCGTATCGCTATAGCTGGCCATCGAGCTCTCTACAGTATATACCAATCCGTTTCTCTCACGTAACGACAGATTCAGACGGGCATTCATTCCTGGGCCACCCAGAATGTTGTTTAACAGATAAAGCGGCATACGTCGCTCGTCTGTATAACTATAAGCGCGACTGCCCAACATGACATGTGCCTGATGATGGGGAGCCCCGTGCGACAAGGGCGCTACGGCAGAAGGCGGGAGTATTGGCTCGGCCTTCAGGGCGTTCTCGCCATTGGGAATCGTAGGAATATGCTGTTCGAGCATTCTCACCAAGCGGTTAAAGACCAAATCGCCATAGGCGAAGAAGATGGCATGATCGGGACGGTAGTAACGACGCGTAAAGCGGTGAGCATCGCCACTGGTAAAGGCCTGTACACGTTCACGGGTTCCTAAGATGTTATGTCCCAACGGATGACCACTGAAGATGAGGTTCTCGAACTCATCATAGATGAGCTCTGCAGGAGAGTCGTTATAACTCTCGATTTCATCGCAGATGACATCCACCTCATGATGAATCTCGTCTTCAGGATACTTGCTGCAGAAGACAATGTCACAAAGCAAATCTACCGCCTTGGCCATATGATCCTTCAGAATGGCAGCATAGAAAACAGTATCTTCCTTATTGGTAAAGGCATTGAGGTCGCCACCCACACTCTCCAGCGCATTGAGAATCTGCAAGGCAGAACGACGCTGGGAACCCTTGAAAGTGGTGTGCTCGCAGAAATGAGCCAATCCCTCTTCGCCAGCAGCCTCCTGACGCGCTCCAGCATTGATGCCGATACCACAATAGACCACCTGTGATGAGGAGGGCAGATGGATGATACGAAGCCCGTTGGGCAGTGTTGTTGTATTGTATTTTGTCATTTCGGCTGCAAAAGTACAAAATAATTCGTAATTCGTAATTCATAATTCTCAATTAATTTGTACCTTTGCAAGCAAAAATCGAAGCATATGCGAAAAGTAATTGGAATCGGAGAGACGGTACTTGATATCATCTTCCGTAATGACCAACCTATCAGCGCTATACCTGGAGGCTCTACCTTTAATGCCATCATCTCGTTGGGACGTAGTGGTGTAGAGGCAGGTTTTATCAGTGAGACGGGCAACGATCGTGTTGGACGTAACATTATCAAGTTTCTGCGCGACAATGGTTGTAAGTCGGATAGCGTCAATGTATATCCTGGCTCTAAGTCGCCACTCTCGCTGGCATTCCTCAACGATCAGAACGATGCGGAGTATATCTTCTACAAAGATCATCCCCACGATCGCCTCGACTTCACCTATCCCGACATCCAGCCCGACGATCTGGTTCTTTTCGGCTCCTACTATGCGCTGAATCAGGTCATCCGTCCACAAGTGAAGGAGTTTCTGGAATATGCCCACGATCATGGTGCTATCCTCTACTATGACGTCAATTTCAGAGCGTCTCACCAGCATGAAGTGATGAAGATTACTCCCAACCTGCTGGAAAACTTCGAGCTGGCAGATATCGTGCGTGGTTCTATCGAAGACTTTGAGATCCTTTTCAAGAAGAACAATGCGGAGAAAGTCTATCGTTCCGAAATTTCCTTCTATACCAAGAAGTTTATCGTGACACATGGTGGCGAACCCATCGATCTCTTTGCTGAAGGCGGTTTTCACAAGCAGTATCCCATCGAGAACCGCGAAACGGTCAGCACGATTGGTGCTGGCGACAATTTCAATGCTGGCTTCCTCTTTGGCCTGCTGACGAACAACATTACACGCAGCGACTTTGAGAACGGACTGACGGAAGAACAATGGGACAAGCTCATCGCCTCTGGTCAGCAGTTCTCTGCCGAAGCCTGCCGTAGCCTCTACAACTACGTATCGCCCGAGTTTGGTGCTGAGCGTAAAAAGGAATTAGAATTATCACTCATTCAAGAATAAAATACTATGCAGAAAATTACTGAAAACATCTACTATGTTGGTGTCAACGACCGTAATAAGTCGCTTTTCGAAGGCTTATGGCCCCTCCCCTATGGCGTGAGTTACAACTCTTATCTTATCGATGACGAGAAGGTTTGTCTCATCGATACGGTTGAGGTGGACTTCTTCACCCAGTATATCGAACATATCCAGGAGGTCATTGGCGATCGTCCTGTTAACTACCTCGTCATCAACCACATGGAGCCCGACCATAGCGGTTCCATCGCCCTCATCAAGAAATACTATCCCAATATCCAGATTATAGGCAACAAGAAGACCTTCCAGATGATGGAGGGCTTCTATGGCATCACTGAAGGTACGTTGGAAGTGAAGAATGGCGACAGCCTCGCGCTTGGCAAACAGACGCTCAACTTCGTGCTGACGCCTATGGTACACTGGCCTGAGACGATGGTGACGCTTTGTGGCACGACGCTCTTCAGTGGTGATGCCTTTGGCTGCTTTGGTGCGCTGAATGGTGGCATCATCGACGCCCAGATCAATTGCGACAGCTTCTGGTTGGAGATGGAGCGATACTACTCCAATATCGTGGGTAAGTATGGTACACCCGTTCAAAACGCCCTGAAGAAGCTGGCAGACGTGAAGCTCGACTACATCTGTGCTACCCACGGACCCGTATGGCATGAACATATCCAAAAGGTCATTGCCATTTACGATCGTTTGTCGAAGTACGAGACAGAACCAGGCCTGGTTATCTGCTATGGCACCATGTATGGTAATACAGAACGTGCTGCTGAGGTTATCGCCCGTGCTGCCTCAGAGGCTGGTGTGAAGAACATCGTGGTCTATAACGTATCAAAGACCCACCACTCATATATCATCCGTGATGTGTTCCGCTATAAGGGCCTCATCGTTGGTGCTCCTACCTACAACACCGCTCTGTATCATGAGATGGATGTGCTGCTCTCTGAGTTGGCAGGCAAGGACATCAAGAATCACCTGCTGGGTTGGTTTGGTAGCTATGGCTGGGCCTCGAAGGCTGTCAGCGAGATTGCCCGCTGGAATGAGGAGAAGCTTCACTATGAGCCTGTAGGCGAACCTGTAGAAATCAAACAGAGTCTGACACCAGAGACCAAGGCACAGTGTGAGGCTCTAGGTCGTGCGATGGCAGAGAAACTGTTGAGTTAAGAATTAAGAGTTAAGTATTAAGAGAAAGAAATGTCATTAAAATGTGGTATTGTAGGATTGCCTAACGTGGGCAAGTCCACCTTATTCAACTGTCTGTCGAGTGCAAAGGCACAGGCAGCCAATTTCCCCTTCTGTACGATAGAGCCCAATGTGGGTGTCATTACCGTACCTGACGAACGACTCACCAAACTAGCAGAACTGGTACATCCTGGTCGCATCGTTCCTGCTACCTGCGAAATCGTAGATATTGCAGGACTTGTAAAAGGTGCCTCCAAAGGTGAAGGCTTGGGTAATAAGTTCCTGGGCAATATTCGTGAGACAGATGCCATCATCCACGTGCTGCGCTGTTTCGAGGATGAAAACATCACCCACGTCGATGGTACCATCGACCCCATCCGTGATAAGGAGATTATCGATACCGAGCTGCAACTCAAGGACTTGGAAACTATCGAGAGTCGCTTGGCAAAGACGGAGAAGGCTGCTGCTGCTGGTAACAAGGAAGCGAAGATTGAGGTCGCTGTGCTCAAAGCCTATAAGGAGGTGCTGGAGCAGGGTAAAAACGCCCGTATCGTCGAGTTTGAGAGCAAGGACGAGCAGGACTGTGCCAAGAATCTCTTCCTGCTAACAGCCAAGCCTGTACTGTATGTCTGCAATGTGGGTGAGGCAGATGCC
>JAEEGL010150500.1_pt1 | contig 23896 bp, 26 predicted proteins | sample 9134231 | NCBI WGS metagenome assembly JAEEGL01 (sample SAMN16246548, study PRJNA631951) | gut metagenome | biome: gut microbiome; feature: rumen; material: fiber-attached | host: Bos | place: Iran: Karaj | collected 2018-10 | reverse complement strand
TGTTACGGAATTATCTGAATTAAGTACTATTTCAATATTTTTACAATAACCAGCTAAAGCTTCATCGATAGCATTATCAACAATTTCCCATACTAAATGATGTAATCCTTTAACATCAGTAGTACCAATATACATACCAGGTCTTTTTCTAACTGCCTCTAATCCTTCTAATACTTGAATATCGGAAGCATCATAATGCTCATTATTATTCATTTAAATCATTCCTCTCTATAACACTACCATTATTAACTTCAAATATTGTACTATTACTTCTTAATCTATCTTGAACTTTGTCAATTTCGGTAGTAGTTACAAATGTTTGAACATCATCACTAATAAATTCTAATATATTATTTATTTTTTCTTCATCTAATTCACTGAATAAATCATCTAATATTAATATTGGATAAATATTTTTCTTATCAATAAATATCTGCATTTCCGCTATTTTAAAAGCTATAATAGCATTTTTTTGTTCTCCTTCAGAACCATAATCCTTTAATGACATATTATTAAAAGAAAAATCAAAATCATCATGATGAATACCTAATTCAGTTTTTCCATATTGAATATCCTTATTTATATTCTTTTTATATAATTTTTGTAATTCTTCTTTAGTTAAATTATTATAATCACTTATATAATTAATAACTAAAGTATCATTACCAGTAATCTTCGCATAATTATCTTTAACATATATATTTAAATCATTAATAAAATCTAGACGATATTTATAAATTTTTAATCCTAAATCTATTAATTGATCTGTTAATATACTAAGATAATCTTTAGAAGCCATACCATTAATATATAAAGTTTTTAAATAAGCATTTCGTTGTTTTAATACTTTGTTATAGTATTGTAATAACTTTAAGTATTCATTACTAAATTGTGATAATTCAATATTAATAATTTTTCTTCTTGTACCTGGAGTATCTTTAATTAACTCTAAGTCCTCGGAATTAAATAAAACAACATTTATTTTAGAAAGATAATCACTTATTTTTGGAATATTAGTATTATTGATCTTAACTTTTTTTTCGCCTTCTTTAAGAATTACTTTATAAGTATTATCAAATTTATCTTGAATAACTCCTTCAACACGACAAAGGTCAGAGTTATTCTTAATAACAACACTTTCTTTTGATCCTCTAAAAGACTTTGTTAAAGCAAGTACATATATAGCTTCAACTATATTTGTTTTACCCATACCATTCTTTCCAATAATAATATTTTTATATGGGTTAAAATTTAAATCTAATTTAGTATAATTTCTAAAATTTAATAATTTTAAATTTAATAACTTCATTTTTGACCCCCATAAAATACTTTCTAAAAGAAAAAAATGTTTTTGTGTATACCTATACACATTATTATTATATCACAAATACGCGCTTAAAAAAAGAAATTTATGCTTTTTGGGGCCATAAATTCCTTAAAATTGAGTCGAGTCTTAATGCTTTTAAAATTTGATTATTAATTATATAACTTGATTGATTAATTTTAATACTTGAACCATCATAAAATATAATATTACATTCATCATTTGATATAGATTCAAATGTTTTTATTTTAGCTGAATTAATCCAACAACATCCTTTTAAACGCATAGATGTAGTAGGAAAGAATATATCTCCTTCTTTATTATTAATTAGAATAGGAGCTTTATAACTATAACCAGTTAAATTATAAGTTCCTTCTAATCTTCCTGCTAAAGTAGATCCATTATATATACAATTATGTTTAATAATTATATTAGGTCTTCTTTTAACTATTAATCTTCTTCCTATTTCAATAACTTCAGAAAACTTTTCTTCATACGGCACAATAGCTAACGTCTTACTACTAATATAGTATTCTTTCATATTTATAACCTCCATAAAGAATATAACAAATAAATCTTGTATATTTTGTCACTTTATGGTAAATAAAAAAAGAGTTTTCAACTCTTTTTTAATATGTCTTAATTGGTAATATTAATTGAATTAATGATTCATCAGTAGCACTCTTAAGTACTAATGGTTTAGAATCACTATTCATAAATATAATTATTTCTTCATCATCAAATGTTCTTAAAGCATCCATCATATATTTAGCACTAAAACTAATAGATATATCATCTGATACATTTCTAGTTACACTTATACGATCTTCTACTTTTCCTATTTCTGATGCATATGAACTAATACATAATTCATTACCAGATAAATCCATTTTAACTAAGTTTTTATCTTTACTTTGAGTAAGTAGAGCAGCTCTATCTATTGAAGCAAAGAAATCACTTAAGTTAGTATTAACGATATGAACAAATTCTTTAGGAATAAAATTAGATGTATTTGGATAACTACCATTTAATAAACTAGATTGAAATTTAATATTATCATATTTAAATAATATCTTGTTAGTAAATATATGGATTTCAACATCTTTTTCTTCATCATTAATTATTTTATCTAATTCGCTTATATTTTTACCTGGAATTACTATATTAATTGGTTCATCAAAATCTTCACTAAGAATAATAGTCTTTTTAGCTAATCTATATGAATCTGTAGCTACACATTCTAAGACATTACCATTTATTTTAACATTAATACCAGTTAATAATGGTCTAGATTCTTGAGTACTAATAGCAAAGATTGTTTGTTTAATCATTTTCTTTAAATCTAATGCTTTTAAAGTAATATGATTATCAGCATCTACTAAATCAATTTTTGGATAATCTAAACTATTTAAGCAATTTAAATTATATTGTGATTGTTCTGAATAAATTAATACTTTTAAACCATCTACTACTTCAAAATTAATAACATCACTAGGCATTTTCTTAATAATATCTAATAAGTATTTACTTTGAATAATAATTTCTCCTGTAGTATTAATATTTTCAATTTTATCTGATGGTATAAAAGATTCAATAGTTAAATCACTATCACTAGCAGTTAATAATAATCCTTCCTTAGTTAATTCAAATTTAATTCCATTTAATATAGGTATAATGTTTTTTAATGATATTGCTTTACTAACATTTGTTAATTGTTCTAATATAATATTTTTTTTAATAGAAAATTTCATTTTCAATTCCTTCTTTCTTTTTTTATTTATTTTTATTATAGAAGTTGAAAAAGTTGAAAACTCTAATATTATTAATTTTTACTTAGTATTTTTATTAATAATTATTAGATATATGTGTTTATAACTTCTAACTTATTAACTTAAGCACCAATTTTATCTTTTATTTCTTTAATTTGTCTTCTTAAGTCTTCATTCTTTTTATATTCTTGTTCAATCTTATCACATGCATGTATTACTGTAGCATGATCGCGATTAAACTCTAAACCTATTTTTTCAATAGTTTCATCAGTATTCATCTTACAAATATACATAGCTATTTGTCGAGCATTATTTATTGCTGCCATTCTTTTCTTACTTTTTAAACTTTCTACAGTTAAATCATAATATTCAGCTACAGCTTTTTGTATCTTCGATATATTATTAGTCATATACATACTTGAAGATACCATATCTTTTAAATTTTCTTGAGCAAATTCTAGATTAACTTCTGTCGGAGTAAACATTGATATACAAGCATATAATCTTCTTATCGCACCTTCTAGATGTCTAACATCACTCTGGAAGTTATTAGCTATATAATCTAATACTTCAGGTTTTATTTGTTTACTAAATTCATATTCACTTAGTTTACTCTTTAATATTTTTATTTTTAAATCATAATCAGTTGGAAGAATAGTAACTGTTAATCCCCAATGGAATCTCGTTTTTAATCTATCTTCAAACATTTTTAAGTCATCTGGACTACGATCAGAACTTAATATAATCTGTTTATTATCAGAATGTAATGACTCAAATGTATTAAAGAATTCAGCTTGTGTCATAGGTGCATTACCCATCATCTGAATATCATCAATCATTAAGACATCTACATTTCTATACTTATCTTTAAAATGATCTATAAGTTCATAATTATTTTCATTTTTCTTAGTTATCTGCATAAAATCATTTAAAAATTGTTCTGCAGTAACATATAAAACAGTTTTATTAGAGTTTTCTACAATATAATTACCAATAGCATGCATTAAATGGGTTTTACCTAAACCACTATTACCATATATAAAATAGGGATTATATAGTTTTCCAGGAGCCTCTGCTACCGCTAAAGCTGTTGTTTGAGCAAATCTATTGGAATCACCAACCATAAAATTATCAAAAGTTAAGTTTTTATTAAGATTACTATTTATTTCTTTATAATGTGTATCAATTAATAAATTTACTTCTTCTTTTTTAGTTTCGTAGACAATTTCCGTTTCTTCTGGACAAGTTATATTAATATTATATGTTTTTCCAGTAATTGAATATATTGTTTCTTCTATTAATTCATCATATTTAGAAGCTACAAAATCTTTTTTAAACTTATTAGGTACTTCAATAGTAATATTTGAAGTATCCATCTTCTTCAATTTGGAATCAGCAAACCAGGTATTAAATGAAATACTGTTGAGTTTACTGCTTATGTTTTGTAGAAAAGAGTCCCAAAAACTCTCGTTGTTCATTTAACCACCCCGCTCCAAGTTTTCTAACTAATTAAATTGTAAATCAGTTTATAAAAAATTGAAAGATATAAAATGATATGAACCCCTTTTCAACTAACTTATCAACATAAACATTAATAAATTAAGTCCTATAATATAGTATTTTGTGATACTTTTCAACAGTTTCAACAAATTTTTTGTTAATATTTTTAAACTATATTTAAAAGTTATCAACATATATTGTTGAAAAGTTGAAAACTACATCCTTATATATAATATATAGGAGTTAAAAAATAGATATTTATTAACTTATTTTTAACAAATAATTATTTTGTAAATAATAAACCTTTTTTGGTTGACTTATCTAAAATATCATTATATAATAGCATTGCTTTAGAGATGTGGAGGTGTTATAAATGAAAAGAACTTTTCAACCAAATAACCGTAAAAAAGCTAAAAAACATGGTTTCTTTGCTCGTAAAAACACTAAAATTCTAAAAACTAGAAGAGCTAAAGGACGTAAGGTTTTAAGCGCATAAGTATAAATTAGCCACTTCAAAGTGGTTTTTTTATTAATAGTTTGGAGGTATACCGTGAAAAAATATGAAATAGTAAAAGAACATCACGAGTTTGATAATATCATTCAAACAGGTAAATATAAAAAAAATAGTACTTTTATTATATATAATAAGGATAGTAATTATAATTATCCAAGATTTGGTATAGCAGTAGGTAAAAAAGTTGGTACTGCTGTTGTAAGAAATAAATTAAAACGCCAAATTCGTATGATTATTAACAATAATAAAAATCTATTTAAAAATCATCAAGATTATATTATAATAGTGAAGAGAAATGCCCTTGAACACTCATTTAATGAGTTAGAGAGTAGTTTAAAGGACATTATTTAGATAGGTGGAAAGTATGAAAAAGAAAATTGCAGTCTTATTAGTTGCAATAATGATTCTTCTAAGTACTGGATGTACTAAACAATTAATAGATAAAGATAAGAAGAGAGTAATTAACGAAGAAACGGGTCAAAGCTTAACTTCAAATATCTTATGTTTACCAGAAGAAGAAAATTTATTAAAACTATATCAAGAATATAATGATTATATGGAAGTTAAATTAGAAGATTTACCAGCATGTTCTAATATGAAGGTATATGATTCTAAAAACTATAATGGTTTATGGGTAGCATTATTCGTAAGACCATTAGCATGGGCTATTATTAAATTAGGTCAATTCGTAGGTAATTATGGTTTATCTGTAATGATCATGGGTTTAATAATAAGATTAATATTAATGCCATTCTCAGCTAAAACTATTAAACAATCTGAGAATATGAAAAAAGCTCAACCATATATTGAAAAAATAGAAAAGAAATATAAAGATAAACAAGATCAAGAATCTATGATGGCAATGAGTAGAGAAACTCTTGAGGTTTATAAAAAATACAATGTTAATCCAATGAGTAGTTGCTTAGTATCATTTATTCAATTACCTTTATTCTTTGCTTTCTTAGAAGCAATTAATAGAGTACCAGCTATTTTTGAAAATTACTTCTGGAAATTCCAATTAGGAACAACTCCATTAGTGGGTATTAAAGCTGGTAATTATTGGTACATTATTCTAATAGTTCTAATTTTATTATTTACTGCTTGGTCATTTAAGTTTTCTATGTCATCTATGTCAGGAAATAGTGAACAAGTACAACAAACTAAATTTATGTTAATATTTATGACAGTATTCATAGGTATTGCATCTATTCAATTACCAGCAGCAATTGCTTTATATTGGGTAGTAACAAATGCATTTAGTGTTGTTCAAACATACATATTTAAACGAGGAGGTAATAAAAATGATGAATATTAGAGAGTACGAAGGTAAAGAAAAAGACGCTCTATTACAAGAAGCATTAGAAGAATTAGGGGTTAAAGAAGAAGATGTTTTATATTATGTAACATCTCAAAAGGTTGGTCTTCTAAAAAAAGAAGTATTCACATTACATTTAGTAACTAATGAAGATATAGTTGCTTATGTTAAAGAATATTTAGCTAATTTAACTAAAGATATGGGATTAGAGGTTCAATTTGAATCTAAAATAAGAGATAATCAATTAATTATTAAGATGTATTCAGATAATAATAATATTTTAATTGGTAAGGGTGGTCAAACACTTAAAGCTTTAACTACTGTAGTTAAACAAGTTATCTATAATCAAATTAATGCTTATCCACATATTTTATTAGATGTTGAAAACTATAAAGAAAAACAAGAAGGACATCTAGAAAGATTAGCTAAGAGAATAGCTAGAGAAGTTGGTAGAACTAAAGTAGAAGTAGCTTTAGAAAATATGAACTCTTATGAAAGAAGAATTATTCATAATGTCTTAACTGATAACAAATATGTTTATACAGAAAGCGTTGGCGAAGAACCAAATAGACATGTAGTAATTAAACCAAAAGAGGATTAAAATCCTCTTTTTTAATGATATAATAAGAAAGGAAGTGAATTACCATGAAAGAAAATATATGTGCAATATCTACATCATTAGGAATTGGAGCTATATCTATAGTTAGAGCTACCGGTCCAGACGTAATATCTATAGTTAATGATATTTTTAAAGGAAAAGATTTAACAAAAGTTGATAGTCATACAATTAATTATGGTCATATTATTGATGAAAATGAAATAATTGATGAAGTATTAGTAAGTGTTATGAGAGCTCCTAAAACTTTTACTTGTGAAGATGTTGTAGAAATAAATTGTCATGGTGGTATAGCTGCTACTAATAGAGTATTAGAATTATTACTTATTAAAGGTTGTAGAGTAGCTGAACCAGGTGAATTCACTAAAAGAGCCTTTTTAAATGGAAGAATAGACTTAGTGGAAGCTTCAGCCGTAAATGATTTAATTGAAGCTGAAACCGAAGAATCAAGAAAATATGCTATTAATAGAGTAGAAGGTAATTTATCTAAATTAATTAAGAAAAATAGAGATATATTAGTTAATTTAGAAGCATCTTTAGAAGTTAATTTTGATTATCCAGAATATGATGCTGAAGAAATGACTCATGAATTAGTACTTGATAGATTATCTATAATTTTAAAAGAATTAACTAATTTATTAAATACAGCAAGAGATGGAAAAATACTTAAAAATGGTATAGATGTAGCTATAGTAGGTAGACCAAATGTAGGTAAATCATCAATATTAAATCATTTATTAGATGAAAATAAAGCAATAGTTACTAATATAGCAGGTACTACTAGAGATATAGTTGAAGGATCTATTACTTTAGATGGTATTAAATTAAATTTAATAGATACAGCAGGTATTAGAGAAACAGAAGATGTAGTAGAACGTATTGGTGTAGATCGTTCAATAGAAGCTATAAAATCAGCTGATTTAGCCATATATGTATTAGATAATAACGATACTATTACTGAAGAAGATATTGAAAGAATTAATTCTATTACTGTACCTAAAATAATATTTATTAATAAATGTGATTTAGATTCAACAATAGATTTATCTAGTTTATCTAATGAAACTATTATTAAAGGAACAACTACTGATCCAGAGGGATTAAATGAATTAAAAGATAAAATAAAAGAATTATTTAATTTTCAACAAATAAAGAGTAAAGATTATAATTATATATCTAATGCTAGAGAAAAAGCTCTTATTGCTAGTGCTGTTAAATCTATTGAATCAGCTATAGAATCTAGTAAAAATCAAGTACCATTAGAAATGGTAGCAGTAGATATTAAAGATGCTTTTGATACATTAGGTGAAGTAATAGGTGTATCTTATAAAGAAGAATTATTAGATGAATTATTCTCTAAGTTTTGTTTAGGAAAATAATGAAAAGAAGTGAAATTATGAAATATGACATAATTGTAGTAGGTGGAGGACATGCTGGTTGTGAAGCTGCTAATGCAGCTGCAAGACAAGGCTTTAAAACAGCATTAATTACCTCTAATATTAAAAATATTGCTGATATGCCATGTAATCCATCTATTGGAGGTACTGCTAAAGGTATAGTAGTACGTGAAATAGATGCTATGGGTGGTTTAATGGGTAGAGTAGCAGATATTTCTCACTTACAAATTAAGATGTTAAATAGTGCTAAAGGACCTGCTGTTAAATCATTACGTGCTCAAGGAGATAAAATTATCTATCCTCAAAACATGCTAAAAGAACTAAATTCTTTACAAAATTTAGACATAATTGAGGCTATGATAGAAGATTTAATCGTTGACAATATGACCATCAAAGGAGTAAAAACAGCGGATAATAAGGAGTATAAATGTGATGCTTTAATACTTACTACAGGTACTTATTTAAAATCAAAAATTTTAGTAGGGGATAAGCATAAAGATGAAGGACCACATGGTGAAACATCATCAAAACATTTATCAGATAAGTTAAGAGAATTAGGTTTTGAAATACAAAGATTAAAAACTGGTACTCCTCAAAGAATAGATCCAGATACAGTAGATTATTCTGTTTTATCTGAAGAATGTGGAGATCCAGAACCATTAACATTCTCATTTGATTTAGAACCACAATATGATGTTAATAAACAAAGAAAATGTTATTTAGTATATACAAACGAAAAAACACATCAAATTATTAGGGATAATTTAACTAAATCAGCTATGTATGGTGGATATGCTGAAGGTATTGGTCCTAGATATTGTCCATCAATTGAAGATAAAGTAGTTAGATTTGCTGATAAAGAAAGACATCAATTGTTCTTAGAACCAGAATCTGATTATTATCCAGATTTATATCTACAAGGATTTTCAACATCTATGCCAGAAGATGTTCAAGAATTAATGGTACATTCTCTACATGGATTAGAAAATGCTAAAATATTAAAATATGCTTATGCTATTGAATATGATGCTATTAATCCATTACAAATGTATCCATCTTTAGAATCTAAAATTATTAATGGTTTATTTACTGCCGGTCAAATAAATGGTACTTCAGGTTATGAAGAAGCAGCAGGTCAAGGTTTAATAGCAGGTATTAATGCTGGAAGAAAGTTAAAAGGACAAGAACCATTAATATTAAAAAGAAATGAATCATATATTGGTGTATTAATAGATGATTTAGTAACTAAAGGTACTAAAGAACCATATAGATTACTTACATCTAGAGCAGAATATCGTCTAATACTTAGACATGACAATGCTGATCTAAGACTAAGAAGATATGGTTATGAATCGGGAGTAGCAACTGAAGAACAATATAAACATTTATTACAAAAAGAAGAATTAATAAAACAATTAAATGAAGAATTACATAATATTAAAATAAACAATAGTAATGTAACTCCAGAAATATTAAATGCTTTAAATACTGATAGTATTGAAATAGGTTTATATTTATATGAATTATTAAAAAGACCAGAAATAAAAATATCTTATTTTATTCCTTATTTATCTAATAATTATAATAAAGAAATATTAGAAATTGTTGAAACACAAATAAAATATGAAGGTTATATTAATAAGACTAATAAAGAAGTAGAAAGAATGTTAAAACTAGAAGAAAAACAAATACCTGATGATATTGATTATGATAAAGTTAAAAATATAGCTAGTGAAGCTAGACAAAAACTAAAATTAGTTAGACCTAAGAATATTGGTCAAGCATCTCGTATAAGTGGTGTTAATCCAGCAGATATATCTATTTTAACTGTTTATTTAAAGAAAGAATATAATGGTGATAAAAATGAATAATTTTGTTGATATGTTAAAAGTTTTAAACATTACACCTACTGATAAACAATTAGAACAATTAAATATATATGCTGATTATTTAATCGAATATAATGAACATACTAATTTAACATCTATTACTAATAAAGATGAAATATATTTAAAACATTTTTATGATTCATTAACTATTACTAAAGCAATAGATTTAAATTCTATAAATAACTTAATAGATATAGGTACTGGTGCAGGATTTCCTGGTATGGTACTTAAAATAATGTATCCTCATTTAAATGTAACATTATTAGATTCAAATAATAAAAAGACTACTTTCTTATCTAATCTTGTTAATAAATTAGGACTTATTAACATTAATATAATAAATGAACGTAGTGAAGATTATGCTAAAAATAACTTAGATAAATATGATTTAGTAACTGCTAGAGCAGTAACTCATTTAAAAGCATTATCAGAATTATGTTTACCATTAATTAAAGTAAATGGTTATTTTATTCCATTAAAAGGTAATGCTAAAGAAGAAATTGAAATATCTAAAAATATAATAACTAAGTTAAATGGACAAATTGAAGACATTATTGAATTTAATTTACCTATTGAAGAATCCTCTCGTACTATTATAAAAATAGTTAAATTAGGAAATACTCCAAAAGGTTATCCAAGAAGTTATAGTATTATCAAAAAGGAATTGAAAAAAGACTTAAAATAATATAAAATTAATATAGAAAAATAGAATAGGGGAATGCCGTATGAAGATGGAATCTCAAATACGAATGATTGCATTAGATCAAATTATTCCAAATAGATTTCAACCACGTCTAGAGTTCAATCAAGAAGATTTAACTAAATTAGCTAATTCTATTATTGAACATGGTATTATTCAACCACTAGTATTACGTCGTGTTGGTGAAAAATTTGAAATAATTGCCGGTGAAAGAAGATATAAAGCTTCTCAAATGGCTGGTTTATCGGCTGTACCTGCTATTATTACTGAATTAGATGATAATGAATCTGCTGAAGTAGCTATTATTGAAAATACTCATAGAAAGAACTTATCACCTATTGAAGAAGCAAAATCTTATAAGAAACTATTAGATAGAAGATATATTACGCAAGAACAATTAGCTAAGAGATTAGGTACTTCTCAATCTAATATAGCTAATAAAGTTAGACTACTAGCACTTCAAGAACCAGTTCAAGAAGCTTTAATGGAAGAAAAAATAAGTGAAAGACATGCTCGTAGTTTATTAAGAGTACAAGATCCAATTAAACAAGTTGAATTATTAAATAAAACAATTCAAGAACGTTGGAACGTAAGAAAACTAGATACAGAAATAGATAAAGTTCAATATGAATATAGAACTAAACAAGATACAGCAGGAAGATTAACTGCTACAGGTGATATTGATATAAATGCCATGGAAGAAAACTCTATGGATATTGGTGATTTAAGTGGTGCATATATGCCTCATGGAGCATCATATGAATATCAAAAACCTACTGGTGATGGTCGTGGAGGTGTATTCCATAATCCACTTGAAGATGAAATGGCTAATATGGATACATCTATTGGTTTAGTTAATTCAAAACCATATGATGATGATCTAGATTATCTAGAAGATGATGATGAATATGATGTAGAAAGAATAGATACTACTGAATTACATTATAATGATGAAGCTACTGGTGGTGGCTCAGCAGGTGAAGATCAATCACCTGAAGGTGTAAGAGTAAAAGGTGTTATTCGTGAAGAACAATATAAGACAATGGATGATGTTATTAAAGGTGTAAAAAAGATACTTGTTAATGCTAAATATAACGATGTTCCATTAGATTATGAAGAATTTGATTTTGATCATATTTATCAAATTATATTAAAAGTAAAAAAAGAAGAAGAAAAGAAATAATTTCTTCTTTTTTTTATATAGAAAATAATGTATTATATACCCAGGTGTTATCTATGAAGAAACTAAATTATACATTTAAAGTTAATAATGAAGTTCAATCAAATGAAGAATTAAATTATATACATAATGATAATAAAATATCATTTATATATAATAACGAAAAATATATAATTCATTTAATTGAAGATACTATTACTAAAATTACTGAAGAAGGACAAATATTAATTAATATACCTAATAAAAATATTGAAATTAAAGTAGATAAAGTAGGTAATTTTAATATGCCAATAACTATTATTTTTTATGAAAAAAATGAAAATAATATCGAATTAGAATATGTAATCGAAGACGATACACCTATAAGAAATAATATTATTATAAAACTTATATAATTTTTATTGACAATCAGTCATATTATGATAATATTATTAGTGTTTTAATTAGAAATATTACTGTGGGAGGAATATGTTATGAAAACAAGAAAATTAACAAGTGAACAATTAGAAAAAATGTCTTACTCAGATGTTGCTGAACTTGTTTTAAGCGAAAGTAAGAAACCAATGAAAATTCAAGACTTATTTACTCAAGTACTTAAGTTAATGGAATTACCTGAAAGTTATTTCGAAAAGAAAATAGCTGATTTCTTTGCTCTATTATCAACAGATAAAAGATTTATCATGATTGAAAAAGGATTATGGGATTTAAGAATTAACCATAGTAATAAAATAACTATTTCTATAGATGAAGAAGAAGACGAAGAAGAAATCGTTGAAGAAGAGGAAGAAAACTTCGATACTACTGATGAAGATGATGTAGATAATAATATTAACTACGATGATGAAGATACAGTAGATGATGATGACGATGATGACTTCAAAGACTTAGTTATTATCAATGAAGGAGAAGAATCTGACGGAATGATGTAGCGTAACTTCCATATATATTAATAAAGAAGGGAAGAAAAACTATATGATAGAAAGATTAAATATTATTGAACAAAGATATAACGAATTAACAAATCAATTAAATAATCCAGATATATTAAGTAACTATGCAGAAATGACTAAATTATCTAAAGAAAAAGCTTCTTTAGAGGAAACAGTTGCTAAATATAAGGAATATAAAGATGTAACAAATGAAATTGAAGGACTAAAAGAGATGTTAACTGATCCAGAAATGGGTGAGATGGCACAATTAGAACTTGATGAAGCGAAAGCTAAATTAGAACAATTAAATAAAGATTTAGAAATATTACTTATTCCTAAAGATGAGAATGATGGTAAGAATATTATTATGGAAATAAGAGGAGCAGCAGGTGGCGATGAAGCTAATATCTTTGCTGGAGACTTATTTAGAATGTATTCAAGATATGCTGAATCACAAGGCTGGAAAGTTGAAGTAGAAAATGCTGAAGAAGGTACAGCTGGTGGATTTTCACAAATTGAATTCTCTATTAAAGGAGATAATGTATATTCTAAATTAAAATATGAATCAGGTGCTCATAGAGTACAAAGAGTACCAGTTACTGAATCTAATGGTAGAATTCAAACTAGTACAGCTACAGTAGCAGTTATGCCAGAAGCTGAAGATTTAGATTTTGAATTAAATATGGATGAAATAAGAATAGATATTACTCGTGCATCAGGTAATGGTGGACAAGGAGTAAATACTACCGATTCAGCTGTAAGAGTAACACATATACCTACAGGTATAATTGTATATAATCAAACAGAAAGATCACAAATAAAGAATAAAGAAAAAGCATTAAAAATAATGCAAACTAGACTATATGCTCTTAAATTAAAAGAAAAAGAAGAAGCAGAAGGTTCAGAAAGAAGAAACCAAATAGGTACAGGAGACCGCTCTGAGAAGATAAGAACTTATAATTATCCACAAAATAGGGTTACTGATCATCGTATTGGGTTATCTATTATGAATCTTGAAAAAGTTATGGATGGAGATCTAGATCCATTTATTGAAGCTTTAATAACTGAAGATCAAAGAAGAAAGTTAGAAAATGAATAAACCAAAGAATATAACTGATAATGATTGGAAGTTATTACAAGAAAAATATAATAATATGGATAAAGTAGTTGAACTATTAGATCTACATTATCCTGTACAATATCTAATTGGTTATGTTAACTTCTATGGTTATGATATAAAAGTTAATAAGAATGTATTAATCCCTCGTTTTGAAACCGAGGGATTATTAGAAGGTACTATTAAATTAATTAAGAAGTATGAATTAAGTAATACTCAAGTATTAGATATAGGTACAGGATCTGGATGTATTCCAATTGTTTTAAAGAGTGAAATACCTAGCTTACACATAACAAGTATAGATATATCTAATAAAGCTCTTAGAGTAGCTAAAAAGAACTCTAGAGAGAAACATTTAGATATAACTTATATAAATAAGAGCGTATTTAAATATAAACCAATAAATAAGTATAGTGTATTAATATCTAATCCACCATATGTAGATATTAAAGAAAAAGTAGATCCACAAACAAAATTTGAACCTCAAAATGCTATATTTGCTAAAGATAATGGTTTAGAGTTTTATAAATTTATTATAAATAATTATGATAAATATATGACTGATAAATTTATTATGGCTTTTGAAATAGGAGCATCTCAAGGAAAAGAATTAATTAAAATAGCTAAAGATAAGTATAAAAAAGCTACTGTTAAAGTAGAAAAAGATTTAGCTGGATTAGATAGATATTTATATATAATAAATGACTCTAATAATTAGAGTCATTTTTTGTTATAATTATCTTAGAGGTTATATTATGAGTAGTTTTAAAATAATAAAAGATTCTTGTTTAAATCAAAATGTTGATGCTATAGTAAATGCTGCTAATGGTTATATGAACCATGGTGGTGGAGTAGCTAAAGCTATATTAGATAAAGCTGGTAAAGAGTTAGATGAAGCATGTCAAAAATATAAGTTACCAGTTAGAGATGGTTCAGTTATTGTTACTCCAGCATTTAATATAAAAAATGCAAAGATAATAATACATGCTGTTGGTCCTAATTTAGGTATTACAAATGATGCTTTTGGTGAACTATGTGATGCTTATTATAATTCTTTATTGGAACTAAAAAATCTTAGTTATCACTCAATAGCATTCCCTTTAATTAGTTCTGGTATATTTGGAGGTAATTTAGATAATGCTGTTGCTTTATCTACTAAATATTGTATTAAAGCATATAATAGATTTTTAAATGATTTTGACTATGATATTGATGTATTATTATGTGCTTATTCTGATGATGAATATACTAGTGCTTTAGCAGAACAAGAAAGATTAAATAAAGAACAAATACAAGAAGAAATATATGGATTTAATTCTATAGATGAAATAATTGAATATTTAAAACATGATTATAAAAAAGTTGAATTTTATACACCAGATCCTAGTTATACTATTAGTTCTACTGGTGAAAAAATATATTATATGGGTGGATTAAAATACGATATGCGTGTATTTGAAATACCTAAATATTTAATTAATAATGATTATATTGATGAAAAATATTTTGATATAAAAAAATATCCTGATTTATTTGAAGAAAAATGGGAAGAATATGATTTTAATACTATAGATATAAGTAGAGTATCTTTCTTTATATTAAGAGTATTTAATAGTGAAAGAATCATTGAAGGTTGTATAGATAATATGATTGAAAATGGTTATATATTAAAAGCTATTGAAAGAGCTAAAACTATTAAAGAAAGTTAAAGTATATTAGGTGTAAAAGTAGTTACATTTAATTGACTTTATAAAGTATCAATTATATAGTAAAGTTGAATATTTCTAAGGAGGTATTATATGAAAAAATTAATTATCGAAGGACAAAGAAAATTAAGTGGAGAAGTTAAAATTAGTGGTGCTAAAAACAGTGTAGTAGCACTAATACCTGCTACTATATTAACTAGTGGTAAATGTGTACTAGAACATGTACCAGATATATCAGATGTAAGAATACTTATTAAAATGATGGAACAATTAGGTTCTCATGTTACTTTTGAAAATGAAGTATTAACTATAGATAATAAAGATGTTAAGAATGTTCCTATAACTGAAGAATATGCTTCTAAATTAAGAGCATCATATTATTTTATGGGTTCATTATTAGGTAAATATGGTAAAGCTGAAATAGCTTATCCTGGAGGATGTATTATTGGTTCTAGACCAATAGATTTCCATTTAAAATCATTTAGAAAAATGGGTACAGAAATAACAGATAATGATGGTAGATATGAATTTGTAGCTCCAACTTTAAAAGCTGTTGATATCTTCTTTGATGTACCATCAGTAGGTGCAACTATAAATGTTATGATAGCAGCAGTATTAGCTAAAGGTACTACTATTATAAGAAATGCAGCTCGTGAACCAGAAATAACTAATGTAGCAACATTATTAAACTCTATGGGTGCTAAAGTACATGGAGCTGGTACAGATCAAATAACTATTGAAGGTGTTAAAGAACTAGGTGATGGTTATGTTGAAGTTATACCAGATCGTATCGAAGCAGGTACTTATGTTATTATTGGAGCTTTACTTGGAGATAATTTAAAGATATCTAATGTAGTAACTGATCATATAGCTTCTTTACTATATAAATTAAAAGAAGCAGGAGTAAAATATAAAGTTGAAGATAACACTATTACAATATCTAAAGCTAATCATATTGAACCAATGACTATAAAAACAACCGTATATCCGGGATTCCCAACAGACTTAGGGCAACCATTATCTACATTATTAACACAATGTGATGGTGAATCTTTATTTGAAGAAACAATATATGAAAATAGATTAAGACATGTACCATATTTAAATAATATGGGTGCTAATATTAAAGCTTTTGATACTAAAGCTATTATTGAAGGACCTACACCATTAAAAGGTAAAAAAGTAAAAGCAACAGACTTAAGAGCTGGAGCATCTATGTTAGTAGCTGGTATGATAGCTAGTGGTACTACTGAAATAACTAATATTGAACACTTATTAAGAGGATATGAACGTATTGTTGATAAACTTAATAAAGTAGGTGCTAATATTCAATTAATCGATGAAGAAGAGTAATACTCTTCTTTTAATTTGCTAAAAACAGCTAAATATGCTAAAATAATCCCCATTCAAAGGGGTTGTTTTTATGTTAAGAGGAGATTACTATAAAGATTACTTAGCTAGTAGAGTAATAGCTCAAGGTAAACAAATACTTAATCATGGTAATGAATTCTATGACAAAGTTTATTATCAAACTACAGAAGATTTAACTAAACTAGCTGCTTTAGACTTAAAGGATAAAGATGTAATAGCTGTTCAAAGTTCATCAGATCATTTATTTACTTCCAGATATTGTGGTGCTAAATCTACTGAAACATTTGATTTTAATAGATTAACTATTTTCTATTATTATTTAAGAAAATGGTCTATTGAATATATGGGTGAAATATTACCAAATATATTTAGTAAGAATTGGTTATGGAAATGTATTAAACAAGTTGAATGTAAGACACCTATGGAAAAGAATGCTTTTGATTATTATTTTAATCATTTAAAAGATGGTACTAACTTCGTTAAATTATTCTATAACATTGATGTTCAACCAGATGGTAATACACCATATAGAACTGCTGAAGAATTAAAGCCTTTTATAGAAGAAGATCCAAGATTCTATGTAAGAAATATATTCTTACCACTTACTCCTCATAAAAAATATGATGTAGCTGATATGTCTAACATATTAGACTGGGCTCGTGGAGATAAACATAAAATAACCGTAGCAAGAGACAACTTATATAAATTATTAAATCCAAATGGAGTAGTATTTTGTTCTTATATAGTTTCACGTAATATGGAACTTGAAGAAGAAATATTCTCTGAACAATTTGAAAAACAATCAACACCATTTAGTCAAACATATACATATCATAAGAAAGCAGGTTAAGATTATGACTAAAACAGAAATATTACAAAGTTTAATTCAAGATAGAACAGCATTAGATAGTGATATTAAATCAACACCATTTCTATTTAGAGTAATTGGTAAAAGACAATATCAAGCTAAAAAGAATCAATTAGTAGCTTTAAATAATCAAATATCTGATATGTTAACAAAAGATAATTATTATAAAGTTAAAGATGAACATATATCTAAATTAAGATCCGAATCAGAAATTGAAGAAATAAGAAGAGGAAGTTATGAATTAGTATTTAAATACTTAGATACGATATTTAATAAAGGATTAGATATCCAAGGTGTAGATGTATCTTTTGATTATGATATAGATATAAACACTGTATCTAAATATCCAGAAGGAACTGAAGTGTCCGAATTATTTAGAGTAAGTCTTCATATTGAAGCCAAAATGTTTAATCATAAATATACTTTAATATCTAAAGATTTATTCTTATCTTTAGAAGAAATAAGAGAACTAGGTTATCACTTAGAAATTAGAGAACTTAAACACTTTGGTTTAGATGAAGAAGACTTTACTGGTCATGTAAGATATAACTCTTATAATACTGGTGAAGTACTAGCTTTAAGTAAACCAATGATATCTACATCAAATAAATAGTCAAGTATAATAATTATACTTGATTTTATTTATGTATATGTTATACTAATCAAGTAATGAATTTCTATAACTTATATAAGTTATGGCGGAAGGAGGATTTAGATGAAAAAGAATATACATCCAAATCAAGTTATGTGTACTTTTAAATGTGCTTGTGGAGCAACATTCCAAGCTATGAGTAACAAAGAAGAACAAAATCTTGAAGTTTGTTCTGAATGTCATCCATTCTATACTGGAGCTCAAGGTAAAAAGAAAAAGACTGGAAATATTGAAAAATTCAACAAAAAATTCAATATTAAAGATTAATAAAAAAGAGAGGTTAACCTCTCTTTTTATATTGTTATAACTAAGAATATTTCAATTATTAATATACTTATAAATAATATATAATCAAAATATCTATCAAAGAAAGATAAAAAGTTGTCCATTTTATCTGCTACTACTATTATTTTCTTATTTTTATTTGTTATAAATGAATATTTTGTTAATACAGAACTACCCAATTTAATAGGTAGTTTATTTTCTTCTAGTTCATATACTTCACATTTTACTTCAGTATCATCTACATCAGGTAAATTATATTTAATTTGTTTAGAAAAGAATGTTATATATTTCTTTAATATCTTACTATAATATTTTATTTCTAAATTAGTATATCCATTTTTATGATGTACTTTAACTATTTTACCATTACATTTATTAGCTAATTTATTAAATAATTTATCAGTCTTCTTATTAGTAAATTGAAATAAATATGGAAAACTAATAACTAAATCACATAATATTATTAATAATATATGTAAAATAAGTAAATAATTGAATATACCATCTTTTTTTAATAGAGTAGTATAATTAACTAGTTTAATAGAACTAAGTACCAATACAAGCCCTAAAATAGGCTTATAGAACAAATCATAGTCTATGTTGTATTTTATTTTTTTCATTGTATCACCATTGTTATATAAATTATAACACATAATATTTTTATGTTATAATAATTATGGTGATTCCATATGGGGAAAATAAAATATTTAGCTAAAAGAATAGCTAAAATGGACTTTGGTAATTTCTTTACTACAATAGGTAAAGTACATAAAGAAAGTGGTAAGAATAGAGTATGGTTATTCTTTGACTGTATTTATTGTGGTTTAAAGTATCAATCAGGTTATATAGATTATTATCAATTTCAAATGTATAACATGAATAGAAAAGAAAGAAAAACCATAGTTACTAGAGGAGTAAGTAACGCTATTTGTAAGAAATATAATGATCCTAAATCAATATATAAATTTGAAGATAAATGTGAATTTAATAGAATATTTAATAAATATTTAAAAAGAGACTGGATGAAATTAGATGGTAATAATATAGATGAATTTAAAGAATTTATTACTAAACATCCTACAATAATTGTTAAACCATTATCTTTATCTTGTGGTAAAGGTGTAGAAAAAATAGATACTACGGGTAAAGATATTAATGAATTATATAATACATTAATGGATAATACGCAATATTGTATTGAAGAAGTAGCAGTACAACATCAAGTATTAAATGATTTATATCCATTATCTATTAATACTATTAGAATAGTTACTCTAAATAAAGTAGTAGTAACTGCTTATTTAAGAATGGGTAATTCTGGTAATGTCGTAGATAATTTTAATCATGGTGGCATGGTTACTAAAGTAGATGTAGATGACGGTGTAATAAGATTTAAAGCTATAGATAAAGCTAAAAATCAATTTGAAATACATCCATATACTAATAAAGAAATAATAGGTACTAAAATACCTATGTGGGATGAAGTAAAACAAATATGTATTGATGCATGTGATGAAGTACCAGAAATAGGTTATATAGCTTGGGATGTATGTTTAGGACCTGATGGTCCGTCTCTAATTGAAGGAAATGACTTCCCAGGTCATGATTTATATGAACTACCAGTTCATAAAAAAGATCATTATGGATTACTTCCAAGATTTGAAAAAGCTATGAAAGAAGGTAAATAAATGAGAGTAGGAATTGCAACTGATCATAATGGTGTAGATCAAAAAGCTAATATTATATTTTTTCTAGGAGAACAAAATATTGAAGTATTAGACTTCAGTAAAGATAATACTCCAACAGATGATTATCCAGATTTTGCACTTAGAGTAGCTAATGCTATTAAAAATAATGAAATAGACTATGGTATATTGATGTGTGGAACAGGTATTGGTATGTCTATAGCAGCTAATAAAGTAAAAGGCATTAGAGCAGCTAAAGTTACTACTAATGATGAAGCTAGATTAGCTAGAGAACATAATAATGCTAATATTATTTGTTTAAGTTATAAAGAGTATCCCGATAAATTAAATGAATTAATTGAAATATTTATTAATACACCTTTCTCTACTGATGAAAGACATATAAGACGTGTTAATAAAATAAAGGATATTGAAAACAATGGTTAAATTAGTAGTATACTTAATATCATTTTTATGTGTAACATTCACAGCTACAGGTATAAACTTTAATGGTATATTTAAAACTAATCGTATATGGGAAGCTAGATTCTTTATAGGTATTCTTATAATATGTACTAGTTATATACTAACTTCTTTTACACTAGATATAATAAGTATTATTAATCAAGGATTATAAAAAAAGAAAGTTTAATACTTTCTTTTTATAAACAAAAAAAGAAGCGGTCCCCCTGAGGCCCGCTTCAAAGAATAAAAAGGGGTTGGCTAGTGTGATACTAGCACCAATTCGCCTGTAAGTGAATTGGTAATTGTTATACTAATCGAAAAGGGAATAAAAGTCAACACTTTTTTATAACTTTTTAGAATTTTGGTGATTTTATGGAATTAAGAGAAATAAAAGGCTTAGGTCCGAAGACTATTGAAGCTTTATCTAAGCTAGATATTACAACTTATAATGACTTAATTAGATATTATCCATATAGATATAATATATATACTCCAAGTAATATATTAGAAGCAGGAGAAGATACTATAGTAGTATCTGGTGTAATTGAGTCTTCACCTAAAACAGCTTACATAAGAAGAGGATTTACTAAGACTAGTTTCCAATTCTTAACATCAAATATAAGATGTAATGTAAGTATATTTAATCGTGCCTTTTTAACTAAAGCTTTATTAGTAGGAAGACATGTTACATTAATAGGTAAATATAATAAATTAAATAATACTTTTACGGCTAGTGATATAAAGATGTTTGAATTAAAAGAAACGAAAGTAGAACCGGTATATCATATAGTAAGTGGTATTAAAAGAGGTATATTATCTAAAGCTATTAATAATGCTTTAGAATTAAAACAAGATATATATGAAATTGTACCTTCTTATTTACAAAAAGAATATAAATTTTTAAGTGATTATGAAGCCATATGTGAAATACATAATCCAACTAATATAAATAAATTAAAACAAGCTAAATTAAAACTAAAATATGAAGAATTATTTGAATTTATGTTTAAAATAAATTTAATTAAAATGAAGAATCAAGTATTCGGAGATTTTGTTACTAAAGATTATAAACAAGAATATTTAGATGAAATATTAAATTCTTTACCATTTAAATTAACAGATGATCAATTAAAAGCTATAGATGACTGTATTAAAGATTTTACTTGTGATAAAAGAATGAATAGATTAATTTTAGGAGATGTAGGTTCAGGTAAAACTATGGTTGCTTTTGTAGCTATGTTATTAAACCAAAAAGCTGGTTATCAAAGTGCAATGCTTGCACCTACTGAAGTATTAGCAAGACAACACTTTGAGAATATTCAAAAGATAATTGATCCATTTAAAACACATATTGAATTATTAGTAGGATCTACACCAGCTAAAGAGAAAAAAGAAATATTAGAAAGATTAGCTAATAATGAAGTAGATATTCTTATAGGTACACATGCTATATTAGAAGAAAAAGTAGTGTTTAATAATATTGGTTTAGTTATTACTGATGAACAACATAGATTTGGTGTTAATCAAAGAAAAGTATTACAAAATAAAGGTAGATGTGTAGATGTATTATATATGTCTGCTACGCCTATTCCAAGGACATATGCGCTTACTATTTATGGTGATATGGATATTTCTATTATTAAGCAAAAACCAGCTGGTAGAAGAGATATAATTACTTCATTAAATAAATTTAATGAAATGAATAAAGTTTGTGAAGCTATTACTGAAGAATTAGATAATGGTCATCAAGTATACGTAATAGCACCTTTAATCGAAGATGAAGATGATGAAGAAGAACCAACTTTAAAAGATATAAAAACAACGGAAAATATCTTAAGAAAATATATACCAGAAAAATACACTATTGGTACATTACATGGTAAGATGAAACCTAAAGAAAAAGATGAAATCATGAATGATTTCAAAGATAATAAAATAAATGTATTAGTATCTACTACTGTTATTGAAGTAGGAGTAGATGTTAAAAATGCTACCATGATGGTTATATTTAATGCTGAAAGATTTGGCTTAGCTACATTACACCAATTAAGAGGTCGAGTAGGTAGAAATGAATTACAATCTAGATGTATATTAGTATCAGATAAAGAAACAGAAAGATTAAATGTTTTAACCGAATCTAATGATGGATTTTATATATCTGAAAAAGACTTTGAAATACGTGGATCTGGTGATTTATTTGGTATTAGACAATCCGGAGATATGGTATTTAAAATAGCTGATATTCATACAGATATGAAGATATTATTACAATGTAAGGAAGATTCCGAAGTATTTATTAAGAATGAAATTGAGAATGAATTTAGAGATTATCCATATTATAAATATATAGAAAAAGAATTAATAAATAATAATTAAATTACATTGACTTTTAATACAAATTTTTATATTATTAATGTAGGCATGATAACAAAAATCATGCTGATAACTCTAACGATTTTAAATGTTAGGGTATATCAACCAAAACCCCCTGAAGAGGCTAGTCGTGAGACTAGTCTCACTTTTTTTTGTCCGTAAATAAAGCATTTGCGGAGATTTGAAGAAATTTTTTTAAGACCTCTACCCATTATTTGCCCATTATTCTAATGGTTTATAT
>JAEEGL015148812.1_pt1 | contig 23897 bp, 7 predicted proteins | sample 9134231 | NCBI WGS metagenome assembly JAEEGL01 (sample SAMN16246548, study PRJNA631951) | gut metagenome | biome: gut microbiome; feature: rumen; material: fiber-attached | host: Bos | place: Iran: Karaj | collected 2018-10 | reverse complement strand
TTAATGATATCAATTTCTTTTTCTCTTTCTAAAACAATATTTTGTAAATTTGATATTTGTTTAATATAATCATCTTCTTTGCTTTTAAAATAAAATTCAAAATCTTTTTGTTTTTTTAAATATTCTCTTTGATTATAACTTCTACAATCATAAGGTTGATTATTAAATATTTCTCTCATTTTAATTAAATCTTTATGATCTTCTTCTTTTTCTTTCATTAATATTTCTTTTTCTTTTAACAAACAATTAATTTGAATTTCTAAATTTTGTTTTTTTTCTTCTAATTCTTTATTTTTATTTTCATATTCATTTAATTTATTTTCTAATTCTAATTTTTCATCATTTAATTTATTTTTTTCCTCATCTTCATTTTCTTCTTCTTCATTAGGCGATTCATTAGGAGATTCTTTAGGAGAATTATTTGTAAATTCATTTGGAGATTCATTATTACTTTTATTTTCTTCATTACTATTTTCATTTTTTTCTGAATTACCAAAACTTACTATATTTTTATTATTATTATTAATCATATTATTTAAATTATCATTGTTAGGATAATTCATATTGTTATTATTAAAATTATTAATATTTAAATTTGGTATTTCTGGGACATTATTTTTATTATTAACTAAAATATTTTCTTGTTCAGGAATTTGTTTTTTTTGATTTTGAATTAAACTCTTATTACTTTTACTTTGATTTAAACTAACATTATTATTATTAGCTAAACTATGATTACTAGGAATTTTACTTCTATGACTAATATTTTGATTAGGATGATTACTTATTTTACTTATATTTTGACTAGGAATTCTACTAGTTTGTTTACTTATATTTTGACTAGGATTTTTACTTGGATTTTTACTTATATTTTTACTTGAAATTTTACTTTGTTTTTTACTTATATTTTGATTTTTATTTTGAATCATTTGGCTTGGATTTTTACTTAAACTTCTACTTTGATTTTTACTTTTTTTTTCTATATTATTATTATCTATCTCTTTATCTTCTTCATATTTTTTTTGTATTGAATATAAATTTCTACTTAATTCTTCATTTTGATTTTGGCAAGCGTTTAATTGAATTGATAATAAATTAATTTGGTTCATTTTTTCTTGTAATGATGAATTATAATCATTTTCAATTGTATCAATTTGAGTTTTTATATCTGAAATGGAAGAAACTAATTCTTTATTATACTCTTTTAATTTTTTTTCTCTATCTTCTTTCTTATTAATTTTATTTTCTATTTCAAGAAAATCTTTTTGGAATTTACATAATTTTTTTATTAATTCGTTATTATGTCTTTCTAATTTTTTAAATTTTTCTTCTGAATTTTTTGCTAAATCTTCGAATTCTTCTATAACTTTATTTTTATTTTCAATAATATTTTTTAACTGGCAATTTTCACAAAATAAAAATTTATTTTGTTCATTTAAATTATTTAATTGATTATTTAAATTAGCTATTTCTTCATAAATAGAACCTTTTAAATTTTCAATTTCTTTTTGGTTATTACATGATTGAATTTGCATTTGAAGTAATTTAATTTCTTCTTTTTGTTTTTCATATTTAATTTGTTTATCTAATAATTCTTTATTTATATTTTCTGAATTTATTTGATTCATTAAATTATTATTATTTATTTCTTCTGTATTTAATTCTAATAAATTTTGATGTGGAATTTCTTTTTCTTCATATAACATTTTTTTTATTTTTATTATTTTAGAAAATTTAAAATTATTTTCGAAAATAAAATAAAAAGTCAATTTCTTTTTTGAGAGAAAATATATTTTTTAAATGAGAAATAAGAAATTATCAAAATTAAAATTAAAAAAAACAAATTTAAATAAAGAATCAACAAAAGCAAATTACTAAAGAAATTGTTTATTAAAAATATATGATAATGAATTAAAAAAATAAATAAGCAAAAAAAACATTAAGTAATTTTAGGGCAACAAAAGAATATATGGAAAATTATAATAATAATAATTCTCTTAATATTTTTTAAATGAAAATAATTCTCTTTTTAAAATTATTAAGCTAAATTTTTGTAATTGTAAACAATGTTTAATTTTTATTTTTATTTTCAATAAAAAGTTTAATTTGTCAAAAAAAATAAAAGAAAGTTAAGATAATTATTATTATGTTTTTTTTTGTATAATAAAAATTTAAATATAAAAATTGAAATTTATATAATCTTTATTAAATATAATTTAATTTATTGAATTTTTAGAAATAGCAATTTTAATTTCTCTAATTTCACTATTATCATTAACAATATTATTAATTTCTTCTCTATTTTTTTTATTAATTTTATCGTTTTTTATTTTTAAAAGCAAAACATGAATTTGATAACAATTTAAAACAATCATATACATAATTAAAGAGGAAATAATTAATTGGTTTAAAGAAGCTTTTTCCATAAAAGCATAAGGACAACTATTAAAAAAATATTTAGCAAAAGCAGCATTCATAACATATAAAAAGTAAATGAAACTTATAATAATAACTTCTTTATAATTATAAGGTTTATATTCATGATAATTCATAATTAAATCAATTAATAATAATATTGTTATTATGCCATGCATATATATATGGAAGCAATAAGGTAAAAAACCTTTCCTAACTCTTAAAAAATTTTTTCCTAAAAAATATAATATCCAATATATTATTGATATTGAATATGATAATGGAAATGAAAATCTACTATAAGTATTTCTAAAGAAATAATTGATTTTTTCATATCTAAAATTTTGAAAAAAAAATTGATAAATATCAGTAATTGTGACTATTATAAAATAAAATGTATTCATCCAAAAACTCCAAAAAGTTAGAAAAAAAAATAAATGTTTTTTTGCTAAAATTGAAGTAGCAAAAACTAAAAGAAGATTAAAAGTTGAAACTATAATTAAATATATTAGAAATGATTTATTTATTTTTCTCATATTTAATTATTTAATTTTTTAAAAAATAATCCTTCTAAAAAAAATAAATTAGATTTCTTAAATTTTTTTTAAGAAAAGTATGAATTTCAATTAATAAAGAGAATAAATATAATAAAGAATTCTATTTTTTAATATTTCCAATTTATAAGAAAAATAAAAAAAAAATAAAGCCAAGAATTATGATCCTTAAAAAAAGTCATAAAGAAATACAAAATTTTAAAATAATTATTTTTAATTCCTATGTATAAAAAACAAATAAATAAAAATTAAAATTAAAATCAAAAAAACTATAATTTAAAATATTTAAAAAACCTTTAAAAAAATGTCAATATTAAATAAAAAAAGAGAAAGAGAATCTTATACAATAACTTTAGGTCATTTACCAAAAGGAGGATATTATTATATAAGTGACACATTAACAGAAGGAAATAAAATAAAGATTCCAATAGAAACTTCAATAATTCCTGAAGAACCTCCATTAATATTAACAGAAATAAAAAAAAATTTAAACACTCCAATTTTTTTACCTTCATGTTCAAGTTGGTTTAATTTTGATAATATAAATGAAATTGAAATAAATGCTCTTCCTGAATTTTTCTGTGGAAAATATCCGTCAAAAACAAAAGAAATATATAAATATTATAGAAATTTTATTATTAATTTATATAGAGAAAACCCTAATAAAAATTTAACTGCAACTACATGTATGAAACATTTAGCTGGCGACGGAGGATCAATTTTAAGAATTCATGCTTTTTTAGAACATTGGGGTTTAATTAATGTTAAAGTTGATCCTATTGAAAAACCTAATAATTGCTATTTACCTAAAGCTTTTAATTTTAAATCTCCTGTTTATATTGATACTTCTTTTTTAATTAGTAAAAATAATCTTATTAATAATAATAATAATTATAATGATAATAGTAATAATAAAAATAATGAAAATAATAATTTAAGTACTAATAATAATAATAATAATAATTTAAATGAAGAAAAAAATAATATTGAAGGGGAAAATAAAAAAAGAATTTTATATCCTTTAAATGAACATAAAGATAATATTTATAGGAAATATTTTTCAGAAAATCCATATGTAGTAAATAAACAAATTAATTTCTTAACAAAAAATTATAGACCTAAATGTGATATGTGTTTAAATTTATGTGAACTTGATTGGTATATTACAAAAGAAAATCCATTTAAAGATTTATTAAATAATAATTTATTAAATGATGACCATAAAAAAAATAAAATGTTAATAATATGTGAAAATTGTTATGAAAAAGGAGAATTTATTTATGGATTAAAAAAAGAAGATTTTGAAATATCAAATGTATATAATTTATTTTCTGAAGATCCTATTAATGAAAAATTAAAAGATAAATTAGAAAATGAAAAATGGTCAAATGAAGAAAATAAATTATTATTAGAAGCTATTGAAAAATATGGAGAAGGAAATTGGGATGAAATTTCCAAAGTTTTTAATGGAAAAAAAACTAAATTAGATTGTATTATTCATTTATTACAATTTCCTTTAAAGGACAATTTATCTTTTACAGAAAATAAAAAAGAAGAAGACAAAGAAAAAAAAATGGAAGTTGAAAAAAATGAAAATGAAAACTTAAATAATAAAAATAATATAAATAAAGTAATTTTCTTTGCAAAAATGTTTGATAAATATATAGGAAATAATCAAAAAGAAAAAGAATTAGAAAAAACAAAAAATTTAAAAGAAACAATATATAAAACATATGTAAAAAGTATAATAAAAAGTAATGAATTAAAAAATAAAGAAAAAGAAGAAATGAAAAAAATAATGGATTACTTAATATATTTACAAATGAAAAAAGTAGAAATAAAATTAAATTTTTTTAATGATTTTGAACAATTGATTGAATTTCATAAAAATAAATTTAAATCTTGTGAAAGTCAATTATTTCAAGATAGATTTAAATTAACTGAACAAAAAGCAGAAATTATTTCTGGTATTAACCAAGTTAAAGATGCTTCTAAAGGAAATCATGATATTAAAAATATTAAAAAAGATAAATTTAATATTGAACAAGAATTAAAATTATTAGAATTATAAAAAAATCAATTATCTTAATTACTTAAATAATCTTTTTTAAATATATTTATATTTTATTTCATAAATAAAAAAAAAGATTTAAATTTATAAAGAAAAAAAATGTTTAAAATAAAAAGTTTTTCCGAATCCACAGGTTTTAAAAATCCAGAATCAAAAAATTTATCTAATAATTTAACTAGAAATATATTAAGAGGAAATTTAACAATATATAACAATAATAATTCAAGAAATTTTGAATTAACAGAAAATAGATTAAAAACAAATCCACCAACATATTATATAAGAAAAGTTACAACACCATATAATTATGATATTAATAAAGTTTCTTTAGCTTATTCAAATAAACAAAGTAATGAAGAAATTTTTACTGAGAAAGTTAAATATATTTTAAAAAAAGAAAGTAAAGGAAGTATAACTTTAAATGATATTATGAGTCAAACAACAAAAAGTAAAGATTCATTTTTACCTAATGCTTACATTTATTATGATTACATTAATAAAAATCCTAAATTATTAAAAGGAAATGATTTAAGTTTAAATAAAAGAAATTGTAAGAGTTTGAGGAATAAATGGGAAAAAACTGATGTTTTAAATTCTGAGTTGCTCAAAGAAATTTATAGTAAAACAAATAATAATTATTTTAATAAGAATTATAATATAGAAGGGAATTTTCATGATAATGGTAAAGAAGAAAATGTAAATGATAATATTAATGATAATAAAAAAGAAGAAAATGATAATAATGAAAATAAAGAAGAAGAAGAAAAAAAAGAAGAAAACGATTTAAATGAAAAGACAAATATAGTAGAAAACACTAAAACAGAAAACAATGATAAAATAGAAAATTCAAATAATAAAACAAATAATACTATTATTCATAAAAAAAATGAATCTCCAAAAAAAGAAAACACAAATAAAGACGAAAGAAGAAAAATAGAAGAAACTTTAATTGAAAAAGAAAATATGATTCCAAAAATATCAAAAAAAGATGAAATAAAATACAAATATATATTAAGTGATCCATTTAACTTAAGAAATGAAAATATATTTAAAAGCAAATCAGGAGAAAAATATTTATTTAACTCAAAAGAAGAAAATAAAACAAATAAAATATATATGAATTACTTAAGTAATTCAAGTTGGATTCCAAATGTTCCAAAAAGAATAAATTATTGTGGTCATACTTCAGTTCATTATAATATTATTTCACCAGAAAAAAAATCTATTTTTAAAACAAGAGAAGAAATTGATAATAATCAAATTAAAATTCATCATAAAGTCAAATCTGTTTCTAATATTATTGATTTAAATTGGGAAAGTTCCCCTCATATTACTCAACAATTTGTTAATTCTATTAATTCTAATTCTAATTATTTTTCAAGGAAAAAAAATGTAGGAGGATGCCATTTAGATTTATTTCATACTTATAGGGAAACTTGCCCACATCCTTTTAGTTAAGGATATTTATTTGTTTATTTATTTTTTTTGAGATAGTTAATATATGATAATAAAAAATAATATAAAAAAACACAATAAATAAAAAATACTTTTCAATTTAAAATTATTCAAAAAAATAAAATTAATTAAATTAAAAAAAAATGGAAGAAGAAGGAAAAAAAAAGAAAAAAATAAACATATTATACAGTAATATTCCATTTAATATAGAAAAAGAAGGAATATCATCAGATTTAATAATAGAAAAATATAAAAATATGTCATTAGAATTAATATGTTTAATATGTTTAAATATAGTATATGATCCAATAATGTGTGCAAAATGTGGAGGAATATTTTGTAAAAGTTGTATAAAACAATTAATGAAAACTTCAAATAATTGTCCAAATAAATGTATATTACAAACAAAATCAATAGATAGAATATTACATAATCTTTTAGATAAATTTGAATTAAATTGTTTTTATAAAAAAAATGGTTGTAATAAAATAATATTATATAGTGATTTTGTTAAACATTGTAAAAAATGTGAATATTCTTTATATAAATGTAATTCACCTAATTGTAATTTTATTTCAATAAAAAAAGATATTATTTCACATGTTGAAAAATGTCCTTATAGAATTGAAAAATGTCCTTTTTGTAAAGAAGTCGTTAAATATATAAATTTTGAATCTCATTGTAATAAATGTTTAAATAAAAAAATAAAATGTATATTATGCAATAAAGATTTATTATTAAAAGAATTAGATTCTCATTTAAAAATTTGTGATATGGCTTTAATTGAATGTGAGAAATGTCATTATAAATTTAATAGAAAATATTATTTTGAAAAACATTATTTACAAAATGATTGTAGTAAAGAATGCTTAATTAATCAAGTTGAATATTGGAAAAATAAATATTATCAATTACAAAATAATTTATCTTATGAAAATGTAGAAGAAAAAATAATAAATGAAGATAATAATAATAAAAATGTCTATTCATTGGAAAAAATAAAATCAAAAGATGATTTAAATGGAATAATATATTCATTATTAGATTTAAATAAATATGAAGAAAATTTAATAGCAATCGGAAACTGTCAAATAATAGAATTTTATATAATTCCAGAATTTAACAAAAAATTTCAATTAGAAGGTCATCAAAATTACATTTGGGATTTAATATATTTAGAAGAAATAAATAAAGAATTGATAGTAAGTGCTTCTCAAGATAAAACAATAAAATTATGGAATATATTAAATAAAAATTGTCTAAAAACTTATATTGGACATGAAAATTGGGTAACATCAATAACATTAGCATATAATTTTAATACAGATAATTATAATTTATTAAGTAATTCATATGATCATAAAATATATATTTGGGATTTAAATAATGAAAAATCAATAGATAATATAGAAAATGTTTTTGGTAAAATAGTTTCAGCATTAAATAATTTTAATAAAAGTTTTATTATATATGGAAATAATAATAATGAATTATGTATATATGATATAACAAATAAGAAAGAAAAATTTAAAATGAAAGGTCATACACAATTATTAAGTTGTTTTTGTGATTTAGGAGAAATAAATAAAAATTTAATTTCAACTGGAGGAGATGATAATAGTATTAAAATATGGAATTTATCAATTGAAAAATGTATTTGTACTTTTAAAGGACATACTTCTAGTGTAATTTGCTTAGTATATTTTAACTTTAAAAATAATCATTTATTAATTTCTGGAAGTGATGATAAAACTTTAAGAATTTGGAATTTAAATCCTAATTCTTATCAATGTTTAATGGTTTTTGAAAGTGAGAGTTGGGTTAAAAGTTGTATTTTCTTAAAAGGAGGATTAATTTTATTTCATGGACAAACTGGTTCTATTGAGTTGAATAAAATTAAAAAAAATTAATTTTTTTTCTTTATATTAGTTTTTTTATATTTTTTCCAAAAAATAACATTATTTATTTTGGATAATATATTTTAGAATTTGATAAAAAGTAAATTAAAAATGAAAATTTATTCGAAAAATAATGGAAATTTTAATAAAAAAAATATTAAAAAAATAAATAAAGGAATTCATAAAATTTCTTTTGATGAATCTTCAATAACAAATTATTATCATAAAGAAGAAAATAAATTAAAGACTTTTCAAAATATTTCAAAAGAGAAAAATAATACATTAAATAATTCATATAATATATATTCAAAAAATTCAACAAAGAGAAATTCCTTTAATGAAAAAGAGAAAACAAAATATAACATTAAAGCAGAAAATAAAAGTTTTTTTTTTCATTATATAAAAAAATCATTATATGAAGAAGAAAAAAAAGGAAATGAAATAATTAAAAAAGAAAGAGAAAAATTAGAATCTTTAAGAAGTTCATATATTAATAAAAGAAAAAATTTAGAAAAAAAAACTTTTTCAGGAATTAAAATAGTTACTTATTTTAATGATAATGAATTAGAAAATTGTAATATACCTTTTTTTCAAATTGGAAAAATGAAATTAAAAGATTGGTTAAAAAAGTATAATATGTTATTATCAGGATTAGTATTATTTAATTTACCGGATTCTTATAAATTACAAATAACAAATAATAATGATTTAAGTGATTTTAATTTAAAGTTGAATGATATTAAGTTTCAAAATCAAAATGAAAATACTGTCAATGAATCCCATGATAATATTAATAATAAATCTCATGATAATATTAATAATAAATCTCATGATAATATTAATAATAAATCCCATGATAATATTAATAAAAAATCTTATGATCATATTAATAATAAATTTAATGATAATTTTAATAATAAATCTAATGATAATATTCATGATATATCAAAAGATGATAATAATATTGAAAAAGGTATGATAAATGAAAAAAAACTTTTTCAAAAGAAAATTAAAAACCATAATTCATTAGAAAAAGGAAGAAATAATATAACATATAATCCAAATTTATTTAGTCCAGATAATAAAAATATAATTAAATCTTTCATGAATAAAACTTTTTGTTCAAAAGAAAAAGAGATTAAAAGAAGTGAAAAAATTGTTAAAACACCTCTTAAACTTTTTCATAAAGTCACTGATTTGATATTAAAAAAAGAAATAAATAAATTAAAAGAAGAAAAAAAGAATAGTTTAAACAAAAATAATTCAAACTTGATTAAAAAATTTTATTCTCAAAGAAAACCTTTGATTAATAAACAAAATATTTTAGAAGTTGATTTTGAAAATAATAAAAAAAATGATAAAGAAAAAATAAAAAATTTTCAAGAAAAAATATTAAAAATTTCTGATAATTTAGGAATTAAAAATCCATTAAAACCAATAAGAGAAATGAAAAAAGAAGGTTCTGATAGTAATTTAAAAAAAATTACAAATATAACAATGAAAAAATCAATTGTGAAAGATGAAAAAAAAATTGAAAAAAAAGAAGAAAAGAAAGATAATGTTAAAGAAGTTAAAAAAGATGATAAAATTATAATTAATCAAGAAGATAAAAAAGAGATTATAAAAAAAATAGAAAAAGAAAGAAATATAAATATTAAGGATAATGTTAAAGAAGCTAAAAAAGAAGATAAAACAGTAATTAATAAAGAATATAAAAAAGAAAATATAAAAGAAGATAAAAAAGAAGAGAAAAAAATAGAAAATAAATTAACTATTAAAAGCGATAAAAAAGAAGAAATTAAAGAAGAAAAAAAAGAAGAAATTAAAAAAGAAGAAATCAAAGAAGAAAAAAAAGAAGAATTAATAGAAGAAATTAAGGAAGAAAAAAAAGAAGAAATTAAAAAAAAAGTTTTCAAAGAAGAAAAAATAGAAGAAATTAAAAAAGAAGAAATTAAGGAAGAAAATAAAGAAAAAATGAATAAATTAGTTTTCAAAGAAGAAAAAATAGAAGAATTAAAAGAAGAAATTAAGGAAGAAAAAAAAGAAGAATTAAAAGAAGAAATTAAAGAAGAAAAAAAAGAAGAAAATAATGTTTCAAAAAGAGATGAGAAAGAAGAAACAATAATAATTAAAAATGGAAATAATTTTAAAAGTATTAATCAAAACTTTATAAATAATGACTATTTACCTATTAATTTTTATAACTTTATTCCTCAAAATAATAATAATAAAAATAAAAAAATATTATCAAATCTATATATAAAAGAAAATTCTAATGAAACATATATTAATATTATATTTGATGAAGAAATAAAAAAACCAAATAAAAAAACAATAATAAAAGAAACAATAAATTCTAACAAAAAAGAAGAAACAAAAATAATTAATAACAAAAAAGAAAATGAAATACCAGAAACTATTTTAGAACAATTTAAACCAGTATTAAAAAAAAGAAAAAAGAAGCCATCAAATAAAACATTTGATATGAATAATTTATTATCGAAAAAAATGGAAAAAGAAAAAGAAGAAAATGAAAAAAAATTATTAGCAAGAGCAAAAAATCTTCGTCAAATATTAAAAAACCGAAATTCCTTGAAAAAAGAAACCCAATAAAAAATCCAATATAAAAATCAAAGATGTAAATAATATAAAGTGCTTTATAAATAAACAAAGTGTAAAATTTTTTATTTTGAAAAAAATCTAAAATAAAATTTAAAATATAATTAATTAAAAATAAAATTATGAATCATTTTTAAGTAATTCCCTTCTTTCTTTAAATTGTTGTAAACTACTTTTAGTAAGTAACTTTAAATAATCAGGGCTTCTCATTAATTCAATAAGAACATAATATAAATGTTCTTCTTTTTCTAAATCAAAACTAAATCTTGCAGTTTTAATTCCTTCACATAAATAAATTAATTGTTGAGTATCAGGCATTTCAGTTAAAATTATTTTTTCAGGTTGTCCTTGTAAAAATCCTCTTACATAACTTCCAGCAATTAATACGAAAGAAACATAAAAAGTTAAAATTGAATATGAACTTGTCACTGAAGAAACTTTATCTGAAAATGTATGAAATTCTATTCCTTCATGATTATTATAACTTATATTTTTCTTTATTTGAAAATAACTCTCTGAATAACTTTTATTTGATAATTCATTTTCATTGTTTATTATTTTACAATTATGAAATGATAAGATTACATCTATTATTTTTTTATTATTTAATAAATCTATTAATTTTGGATGAGAACTTGAAGATAATCTTAAAGGAGAATAATAAAATTTATTTAAATTAATTTCAGTTTCATTACAATTATTAATGGCATTATATAATTTATTAAGAATATCAAATTTACATTCACTTGAATTATATTTATCATAAATAACATAATCTATATGTTTAATACTATCTTTATTTTCAGCAGGTTTAGGCCTTTGAAAACTATATTCATAATATAATTCAATTTTATCATTATTACTATAGTTAAATAAATTATCTTTTATTTTTTCAATATGTGGTTTAGCAATGTCCCAAACATGATCACTTGTATCACTCATATAAATTATTTGAATTTGATCATGAGGATAATTCTTCATATATGATACATTATATTTAAATATATTCCATTGAATTTTACCTGTGTCATTTTCATAAAACATATCTTCTATTCCTTCTATATGAGAATTTTCAAATAATGTATAATTACTGTATACATTATCTTTTATAAATGATATCTTTAATGATGTTTTTGCTCCTGTTACATTGTTTAATTCATTTATTGGATTTAAATTACTAAATATTAATAATGGTAATATTAATAATAATATTAATGATATCCATATTGTTGCTCCTAATGTTATTTTTTGAAATAAAGTTATTTCTAATCCAACTTTTTTTGTTTTGAAAAATTTCATATTACATAAAGTTAAATATATTGTATCATAAACACTTTCAAATTTTGCCCATTGAAAAAAATCTAATGAAGTTGTTGTAAAAGTCCAATCAATAGCAAGTTTAATTTCATATAAAAAAGGAGTATTTTTATATCCATTATAAATACCTGAATTAATTGAACTTTCACCTGATTTTAATATTGATTTCTTCTTCATATCTAATAATCCTTTTTGAATTTGAAATGATGAAAATGATAAATATATTATGTATAATATGTAAAATATTATTATATAGTTATTATCTAAGAAATTATTACAATTATCTGTTTGATCATATTTTTTTGAACAATAATATGTTCCTATTATATTGTAATTTCCTTTAAATGGTAAATAAAAAAATATTAATATATGAGAAAATAATGTTATTATTATATGAAGAATAAATTTGCCATATAATGGCATATTTATTTTTTCATGTTGAATAAATATTATTTTATAATTTTCATTTAATGTATCAATATATGTTAAAGGTATTTTAAAATTATATCTTAATTTAGTTTGTTCTATATATTTATTTATTATTTCTTTTTTTATTTTTTCATATTCATTTTGGGAAATTGGTTCATTTGTTTTTTTATTATATATTCCATATTTATATATTAAATTATTTCTATTTTGTCTAATATATATTATTCTATCACAAATAAGAAATATAACATGAATAATAAGAAAAATTACCATAATTCCACTAAATTGTTTTTGTTGTTCAATCACTGCTCCAAAAGTTTTATCTTGTTCCATACTAGTATAAAATAATATTAAATATAGTAATATTATCATATATATTGATGTATAATAAACATAATAATCACTTCCTGGTTTTTCATTTCTTATTATTGGAAATAAATTACATAAAAATTTATTATTTGGAATATAATCCATTCTTTTTGATTCAATTGAAATTTTAGAATTTGAACTTTCTGATTTTTTACTTTTTGAATTTTCACTTTTTTCTTTTTCTTCTATTTCTTCAATTAAATTATTATTATTATTATTATCTTTAAAAAGTCCTTCAGAATTTAAATCACAAGATTTATTTTTTTTAAATATATATTTCCTATTAAATTCAATAATTTCATCATCATTTTTTACTATAATATCTTGAGTTTTAATAATCCTTTCATTAGCTTCATATATATTTTCAATATCTTGTTCTCTTTCTTTCCAGAAACCCAAATTTATTAAAATAATAATTTGAACAGAAATAAAAATAATGACTAATCCATCATAAATAATATAATCAAAGAATTCTTTAGAAAAAGTAGAATCGAAAATTAAAATACCAAATTTATAGAATTCTAAAAATAATTTAATATCTTCTGGAATGAATAATTTAATAAAATCAAGTTGAATAATAAATTTTATAATTAATAAGAAAATAGAATATTTTAAACAAAAATTCCAATATAAACTTGTTGGTCTTTGATATTGAGGAAAAGCAAAAATAAAAATAGAAATAGGATAAACTAAAGTTAAAAAAGAACCTGAAATCATATGATTTAAAATCATTATTAAATAACATAAATAATTAAAATTTATTATAAAGAAATTTATTATATTTCTTATTATTGATATTAATAAAGTTGTTTTTTTTAAATATTTCTTAAATAATTCTCTTTCTTTTAAATCTTTAATTCTTTTAAATTTATCTAATGTTAAATCAATTTTTTTTTCTTTATTTTTTTTGTTTTTATTTTCTAAATCTTCATTATTATATTTATTAATAATATTATCTAAATTAATTTCTTTTTCTTCTTCTAAATTTTCATTTTCAAATGATTCATTTTTAATTTCACCATTTAAAATTTTTTTTATAATTTTAATTTCTCTTTTTTTATAACAACTCATATCTAAACTATTTAATTCATTATCAATTAATTCTTCCAAATATGATTTACTATAAGTTTTTCCTTTAATCATATCTCTTTCATAATAAATTTTTCTATTTTTTTCAACGGAAAAATAATTAGAAGAATATTTATTTAAAAATAATAAAATTTTAGTTAAAAATCCACTTAAAATATAATTTTTAATTTCTTCTCTAACAATATTTTCTTCAATAATTAAACTTCCTCCAGTAATAACACTTATATTATCATCATCTTTTTTTTTATTATCTAATAAATTTATTGGTTTTTCATCATTAATATGACTTAATTTTTGATTCCAATCTTCAAGAGTTTTTTCTAATGAATTCATTGCATTTTCCATTCTTATTCTTCTTAATATATTTTCATTCATTTTTTCTACTCTTTTATTATTAAATTTAAAAGTATTCATCATTTGTCTTTTTTTTATTTTATCTTTTTTAGTCATTAAATATGTTAAGTAAAATTCTTGAAAATCTTTTGATGAATACATTAAAACTTGTAAATTTATTAAAACTAAAGTTATTACTTTCACATATATTAATGTTAATCCATCTGAATTTATTTTTATATTATTATTTTCATATTTTATTATTTCTGTTAATCCAATTATTTTTTCTATTTTTTCTGTGATTGAATATTTTCTTAAATTTATACTTATTGGATTTTGAATAAATAATTGAAGGAAAATATCTGATAAAAGTATAATTCTAATGTTTTTTCTTATTTGATTTGGATAAGAAAAATATGTTCCTATTATTAAATTTGATGATTCCATTAAGAAAAATAAAGAAAATATAAAATATGTTGCTGATATTAATCCACTTATCATCATTGATATTAATATTATTATTACTATTATAAAATTGTGAAATGAAAGATATAATATTGATCTTATTTTATGAAAAATATTTATTTTTTTTATTTTTTCTCTTATTTTTGATTTTTTTAATATATTTTTTAAAGGATTTAAATCTTCATTTTTATTATTATTATTTATTTCTTTATTTATTTTTATATCTGTATTAATTTCATTATTATCTTTTTCAGGCATATTTTCTAATATTTCTTCTTCTTTAATCTCTTCTTTTTTATCTTTATTTTTATTTTCTTCAATTAAATTTTCATTTAAAATATAATTGTCATTATTATCATCATCGACATTAAATTTTTTTTTAAAACTTGAAAAATCATTTCCTAAATAAATCCCAAAAGAATTTTTCAAACAAGTAGAATAATCAATAAAATCATTATAATTCATATTTTTAACACAATTAACGAGCTTTTTCTGTTTAGACAAATTATAATAATTAATTTTATCAGTTCCATTATTTTTTTGTCCAATATTAACAACATTTTGATAAATACTAAAAGAAAATAAATCTAAATAAATATAAATTAAACTAATTAAAATAAATTCAAACCAAATAGATTTTATTTGATTTTTATCAATTCCAATTCCAAAGAAAAAACCCCAAATATAATAATTTTGAAATTTAAATTTATTAAATAATTTTTCAAACCAAGGAAAATTTAATTTTTCATTTATTATTTTTAATATTTCTAAATCTGGATCTGGATCAGTTTTTTCTGTCATATTTGTTATAAAAAAAATACTTTGTATTATAATAGAACAAACTAAAAAATTCATTAGAACATAATATTGATAAATATTTTTTTTTTTGAAAACAAAATAAAAAGAAATTATAATATAAATATATGAAATTATATTTGCTTTTGATAATGAAGTACATAATAATAAAAATAATATTAATTCTTCAATTATATTTTTAAATCCTTTAATTATTGTATATGAATTATTTGAAGATTTTAATTTTATTTTACTTTGTGAAGCTCTTTCAAAAATTTTTCTAAATTTTTCTTTTATTAAAATAAAACCTTTTTCCAAATCATTTATTTCTTTTTTATTTCTTATTGCAATAGATGAAGTTCTAGATTTTGATATTTCTGAAAAGAAAGATTCTTCTTCTTCATCTTCATTTTTTTCTTTTTCATTATTAATTTTATTGTTAATATTATTTGATATATTTTTATTTTTTTTTATTAAATTATTAATTTCTCTTTTTTCTCTTTTCAAACTTTTAATTTTTCTTTTTATTTCAATTGTTTTCTCAATACTATAATTTTGTAGTCTTTGAATATAAACATCAAAAGAAATTAAAGCAAAAAGGAATAAATGAAATTTAATAGTTTTTAAAATACTATTTTTACTTATATTAATATAAAAACCAATTAAATATGAAATTGCACAAATATAATCTTCTATATCTTTAGATAATATTTCTTCTAAATGTTTATCACAATTATTTCCTTCTGAATCACATTTATGTTGAATTATATAAAAAGTTGAAAATGAATAAACTAAAAAAATATATATTTCACTAAATAATAATAAGATTTTAAAAATTAATGAACGATAATATTGATTTGATTCTATATGGCTTGGTAATTCAATTTGAGAATATCTTATTAATTTAGATAAAAAAAAAGATTTTTTCACAAGGAAATTATTTAAGAGTTTTATATTTTTGTAAAATAATAATAAAAATGATATTCCAAATATACTTATATAAAATGTCATTGCTAATGAAATATCATAATTTGTTATTATTAGGCATACTGATAAAAACAAAAGTAAGAAATAAAATTTTGTAAGAAATATTATTGCTTGAAATAATTTATATTTTATTTCATTTTCTGATATTTTATTTTTTACTTCTGATAACTTTCTTTCTTCCTTTTCCTCATTTTTATTTTCTTCATTATCAATGATAAATTTATTATCTTTTAATTCATCAATTAATTTTATATCTTCAATAATTTTAATTTCTTCTTTTTTTATCTTTTTATTTTTATTGTCTTTAAAATTTATTATTCTATTTGTTTCTCTTAAAAAAAGAATAGAAAGAAAATTTAATCCAAAATGAGGAATAAACTTAATAGGTAATTGTTCTTTATAATGAATAAAACCAATAGGAACAAAATGATCTATTATAAATTTGGGAAGAAAAGTTTTATATATTTCATCGAAGAAATCTTTAATTATATCAATTCTTGAAAATTGATAAAAATAAACTAATAAAGTATTTATTGCACAATACATTAAAAAAATCCAATTTGCAAATTTATTTAAATTTTTCTTTTGTTGAATTGATGTTAAGAAATCATATAAAATAAATAAATAAATGAAAAGTTTAAAAAGAAAAAGAAGATTAATTTCAAAAGTACATAATAAAATAAAACAAAGAACAATAATAATCCAAATATATAATTCTAAAAAAATATTTTTAATAACATTAAAAACTTTAGTGAAAATATTATTAGAAATATTATTATTATCTTCACTTTCATTTTCTTCTTCTTTTGATAATTTTTTATATACTTTAGAATTAATTAATTGATATTGAATATATAAACAATAAATAGCTAAGAACAATAAAATCTCAATTGAAGTTTTTTCTATATTTTTACTATAAGCAATAAATAATTTAATTATATCTTTATCAAATTTTCCAAAAACTTTTAATAAATCAAATACATATTCAACTATAAAAATTAATTCTACTAATATCATTATATATAAACAAGAATTTTCAAATTTTTTAGGAGATAATAATTGAAATATAAAAAATATTACTAATAAAACATGTGTAAAATTTACAAATTGATTTGCTACAAAATACATTGATACAAGAGTTAATTTATCTATATTCGAAAAAATTGTATTTAAAAAAATATTTTTAAAAGAAATAACTTTTTTTTCCTTTTTATCTTTTTCAATTAAAGGAACATTTAAATTATTATTATTTTGAATAATATTATAATCTTTCTTTTTTTCTTTTTTTTCTTCAATATGTCTAACAAGAGAATAAGAAAATATATACATAAGAAAAAGAACAAAAAATAAAGAAGAATATTCAATTCTTTGATCAAATTCAAATTTAATTAAACCAATATGTTCATTTTTAATTTTATCATTTAAATTAGAAGGAGTATAATAAACAAAAGGAATATTAGAATAATGAATCATAATAATAGTATAATATAATGAAGGAAAAGCAAAAATTTTAGTAATAAACACATTATTTGAAGTTTTAGTATATAAAAAACTTACACATAACCAAAATATTAATATTAAAGAAGCATAATTTCTATAAAAATATATCCAAAATATTACTCCAAATCTAGTAAAATGAAGAACGAAACTTGGACTTGATAAATAATTTTTTATAAATAATAATATAGATTTAAAAGTTGATTCTTCTATAATATTTTTATTTTTATCATTTTCATCTATTATTATTTCTTTTATTTCTTCTTTTTTAACTTCAGAATTTATTAATTTTATAGATGTGATTAATAGTACAATACATATATTTGATAAAATATATCCTATCCATAAGTTCATATTATCTATTGTAAAATCTCCATTCATATTTTGAATTCCTAATTTTTGAATTATTTTAAGTAAATTATTATCCGGATAAAATTTATAAATGTTAAAATAAAAAGTAAATAAATTTAAAATGATAAAAGTGAATAATTCAATTATTGAAATAAAATTAAATATTTTAATATTACATATTTTATTACAATCAAAACACCATAATAACATAGGAAAATTAATTAAAATAATGAAAGCTAAACTTAAATATGAAATACTAAAACAAGAATATACAGAAATAAAAAGAAAATCACACCAAAGAATAAAACTAAAATATTGATAATATTTATTTCTATTAATTTTTTCATTTAAATCACTTATATATTTTTTAGAAATTTTAGTGATTAAAATTGATATTATTGAAAAAATAAAAATTGTTCCATCAGGAACAAAAGTAGTTAAAATATAAAAAGTATCTTTTTCATTTTTTTTAATTGCAATTCCTAATTTAATCATTAATTCAACATTAAAAAGATCTTTTACAATTAAACATATTCCTTTAAAAATAGAAGATAAAATAGAATAAATTAAACATAAAATTTCTAAAATAAATTTTTTGTTTCTATTTTCTTTTGAATTACTTAATAAGAAAAATATAGAGATAATACCAAAAATATAATAAGGAATATGTAAATATGAAAAATTGGGACAAGGAAAAATTAACAATAAAAGAGCAAAAAAATAATCTTTAATATTATAAGAAATTTTTATTGAACCTGAGAATTGATTTGAATCTAAATTTCTTAAATTTTTATTTTCATTAGATTCATTTGAAAATCTATTAACAGATTTATTTATAATTAAATCATCATCTGATTTATTTATTCTTGAATTATCTTCAATCATTTAAATAAAAAATTAATATTTAAAAAAATAAATAAACTAAAAAATATTATTTTAAGATAAATATATTTTTATCCTAAAATAAAATTTGCATTAATAAATAATTTATGAAAATTAAAATTTTATAATGTCATCATTTTATACAAATGCATCAAATATAAATAAAAAATGTGATTATTTTAAAAATTGGATAGAAGAAACTTTTTTACCATGTGGAATAATTTTTACAACAAATTCCTCAAAAGAAATAATAAAAAAAAATAATTTAACTCCAAGTCAATTTATGAGACCATTTGGAGAAATAAATAATTTAGAAATTAAAATAAAAGATTTTGAAAAACAAATAATAAATAATTTTAGATTTGATTTTTTTGACAGTGAAAATTTTCATAAAAATAAAAATAATATTTCTATTTATTTAAATAATTGTATTTCTTATAATGAAAATATACCAAAATTTTCTATTGGAAAGAATCAATTAAATAAAAATAATTATGGTAAATTTATTGATAATCAAACTTTTTTTTCAAATGGTTATTATAATGACTTTGAAAAAATAATATTCGAATATTGTTATTTCGATGAAAATGAATTTTATCAACAACCATTATTATTTATTTATATTATTGATATTAATGATGATAATAATTCAATTAAAGAAATAAAAAATAATTTCCCTTATTTATTAAAAGAAATTTATGATACTGATATGATTGATATTATTATTATTTTAAATGATAAAAGTGAGAAAAATAAATTTGAAAGTAATATTCAAATAAAAAATAATAAAATTGAAAATATTAAAAAAATTTATAAATGTAAAGTTATATATTTAGAAATTAATAGTTGTGATAATCCTAATAATGATCATTTTGATTTTTTTTTTAAATATTTTCATAAAATTGAATTTTATAGTAATGATTATAAAAAACAAAAATTAGGACAATTTATTTCTGAAAATGAAATTAATATATTATCACAAGAAATATATACTTTTTTTGAAAATGATTTTAATAAGAAAATAAATAGAAAAATATTAAAACTTGAAGAACATAGTAAAATAAATTTTCTGAACCATTTATTTGAAGACATTAAATATTTTAATAAAATTACATTTATAGGAGCTAAGAAAGCAGAATTAACTTTAGGAATAATATTATTTTATTTAAGAAAATATAGAGAATCATATATTCATATAAAGTCATTATATAAATTCATTAAAGGAAATAATAATTATAAAAAATTAGAAATATCTTTATTACAATTTAAAACTTTGCTCAAATATATTAAAATCATTAATAAACAAAAAGTTAATAAAGAAGAAATAATAGATTCATACGTTCAAAATATAAATATATATAAAACAAATCCTGAAATAAAAATAAATATAGAAGCAATAAGATCATTATTAATAAATATAAAAATGTTTGAAGATTCTTTTAATTATAATGACATAAATTTATTTTTAGCATTTATAGCTAATCAAAACAAAAAATTTAGAGCTTTTGAAAATAAATTTCTATATGCATTAATATTAGAAAAAACAGGTTATTATTATTTATTTACATTAAAACCAAAAATAAGATTTTTTGCACAACATATAATAACTTGGTGTCCAAAATATTGGAATTTATATTTAACAAAAGATAATACTGAAATATATTTTAAATATTTATTATATTCTTTAGGAATTCTTTGTGATAATTTTCAATTAAATGAAATGTCAAATGAAAATATTAAATTTAGTTTTTTAATGACTAAAAAATATCTTTTATTAAATTTAATTGAAAGTTGTCATTATGTTAAATATGAAGAAGGAATTATTTATTTTTATTTAATTTTACTTAAATTATATAAAATACCAGAAAACTTAATTTTAAGTAATAAAGAAATTAAAGAAAAACAAGAAGAATTTTTAGAACTTTCAACTCAAATAACTAAATTTATTTATAATATAAAATTCCCAATTGATAATTCTGATATAATTAATTTTGATAAATCTTCAATTTTAATTATTACAAAAAGAGAAGATGATATTTTACAAAAAAATTATAAAACAGATTTTTATAATAAATTTAAAAAATATATTCATCCACAAATAAATATTGTTTATTCATTATTATCAGAAAATGATTTATCAAATTTTAAATATATTGATAAATTAAGTAATAATGAAGAAACATATAATTATTTCATAAAAAAAAATATAGAAGTAAATATTAATGAAACAATAAAAGTAAAATTTAATTTTACAAATCCTTTTCCTATATCAGATAAATACAAATCAATAACTTTTATTTTTGATAAAGAAAATTTAGTAGAATGTGAAAAAAAAAATATATCTCTTGAAGGATTAGAAAAAAAACAAATTGAACTTTCAATAAAATTCATTGAAAAAGGTAAAGTTTCAATTATTGGAATTTCATATATTAGAGCAGATATTCATATAATAAAAAATATATTTGATTATAAAATAAATACAAATTTATATAATCAATTAAAAGAAGAAATAAAAACTGAAAATAAGAAAATTAAAAGAAAAAAATTTTCTGAATATAATATTTTAGATAATAAGGATAAAAGAGTAAATTATTCTTTTGATATTTTAGATTATAATTCTAATATTAATATTAATATTGCTAATAATGAACAAATTATTAATTTTTATCAATTTGAAATTTATTTTATTCCAATTAAACTTTTAAATAATTCAAAATATAATATTAAGAAATTTTCTATTTTTTTTGAATGTGAAGAAAAAATTTTAATTCCTAAATTTTTCTATAATAATGATATTGATTTAAGAAAAGAATGTATTATTTATATTCCTATTATTTCTTTAGAATCTGGGAAAAAATTTTTAAATATTGTTTTTAAATTTGAAGATAAAAAAAATGATATTGAAGTTAAAAAATTTGTTCTAGAATTAAATATTATTCAATCATATGATATTGATTGTTTTGATTTTTTTCTAGGAAAACAATCTGATATAATTAAACAAAAAATTATTATTAAAGTTTCTACTTTGAATAATCAATTAATTAATAAAGATTTATTTAAAGAAAGAAATAATATTTTTATTCCTCAAAATTTTGAAATTCATAATCAAGAAATTAGTTTTCAAAATAATAGTTATACCAATGAAATAGAAATTAATTATTTTATAAATCAATTAAATTTAAAAAAAGAAGAGAATAATTTTTTTGAAAATAATAAATTTGAAGAACAATATAATAATAAATTTATTAATAATTTTTTCAAATCAATAGAAGAAAAAAATATTGTGTTCCGATTTTTTTTAAATGATAAAGAAAATAAAACTAAGAATTTATTATATATATATAATATAAAAAAAATAAATAATCAAATAAAAACTCCTTTAAGTTCTTTAAGACATATAATAGAAGCTCATTTAAAAATTTCATATAAAATAGAAGATTTAAATGAAGAAGAAAAATATATTTCAATATTTATAACTTTTAATTTAAGAAATTTTAATTCTTTTATAAATAATAAATTAATGGAATTGACAATTGGAATAGAAAATTTAATAGATAATGAAATTGAATGGATTGGAATTAAAAATTATATTATTAAAGATTTAAATAAAAATAAAATAAATATATCATTTCATTGTATAATATCAAATAAATTAAATAAAATAATTATAAAAAAAATAGAAGATCAATTAAATAAAATTTATATTGAAATAGTAACAAATGAAAAAGATAAATTTAGAAGTAGTAATTATTATAGTTCTTATTTAACAAAGAAAAATTAATATAAATTAATATAAATTAATATATTAAATTATTTTTTAAACTATTTTCAATGGGGAAAAAAATAATATACACTTATGAAGAAAAAAAACATTTCCTTTATTCAACATCAAATTTAAAAGAATTGATAGAATCAATAATTGATGAACAATGTCTTGAATTAAATGAAAATGAAATTATTGGAATTTATGAATTAAATGATAATCCTATTAAGAATGAAGAAGAATATCAAGAATTTTTAAAAAACGAAGATTTAAAATTAAAAATTAAAATCGAAAAAAAAGATGAAAGAGAGTTTTTAAATGTTTTACAAAAAATAGATGAAAATGAATCTATTGAAAATATCAAAGATAATGATAAAATATTTGAAGAAAATGATGAAAACAATAATAATGATAAAATATTTGAAGATGAACAATTAAATAATAATAATGATAAAATGTTTGAAGATGAACAATTAAATAATAATAATAATGATAAAATGTTTGAAGATGAACAATTAAATAATAATAATAATGATAAAATGTTTGAAGATGAACAATTAAATAATAATAATAATGATAAAATGTTTGAAGATGAACAATTAAATAAT
>JAEEGL014088119.1_pt1 | contig 23898 bp, 21 predicted proteins | sample 9134231 | NCBI WGS metagenome assembly JAEEGL01 (sample SAMN16246548, study PRJNA631951) | gut metagenome | biome: gut microbiome; feature: rumen; material: fiber-attached | host: Bos | place: Iran: Karaj | collected 2018-10 | reverse complement strand
GCGGAAGCAGCACCAGCCGAGACACCAGCAGCTGAGGAAGCACCAGTAGATGTAGATGCGATGATGGCAGCAATGGCGGCAGCGGAAGCAGCACCAGCCGAGACACCAGCAGCTGAAGAAGCGCCAGTAGATGTAGATGCAATGATGGCAGCGATGGCAGCAGGAGAAGCAGCACCCGCCGAGGCACCAGCCGAGGAAGCACCAGTAGATGTAGATGCGATGATGGCAGCAATGGCGGCAGCGGAAGCAGCACCCGCCGAAGCACCAGCTGAAGAAGCACCAGTAGATGTAGATGCAATGATGGCAGCAATGGCAGCAGCGGAAGGCGCACCAGCCGAGACACCGGCTGAAGAAGCACCCGTAGATGTAGATGCAATGATGGCAGCAATGGCAGCGGCGGAAGGCGCACCAGCCGAGACACCGGCTGAAGAAGCACCCGTAGATGTAGATGCAATGATGGCAGCAATGGCGGCAGCCGAGGCAGCTCCTGTAGAAGCACCCGCCGAGGCAGCTCCTGCAGAAATGGATGCAGTGATGGCAGCAATGGCAGCAGCAGAAGCAGCTCCGGCAGAAGAGCCCGCTCATGAATCGCCTGCAGAGAATCTCGATGCAATCCTTAATGCAGAGATAGCAGCGATGTCCGCTTCAACAGAACCTGCAACTGAGATACCTGCAGACATCGATCCCGTGGCGGCAGCCATGATGGCTGCAGAAGCGGAAGCCCAAGCCCAGGCCCAGGCAGCTGAGAGTGTTGTTGAAATCACTGAGCCTGTAAGTTTCGACGAAGAGCCTGAGCAGACACCTGCTGAGATGGACATGGGTGCAGCATCAGACGCGATGGAAGGCGCTGTAGAAGATATAGAAGATTTCCTCAGCTCAGAGGACTATGAATATACACTGGTCAAGACAGGAGACAACACACTGATCCTGATGAAGACCGCAGACGGCAACTCGATGGCCATCTGCTATGAGGGCAACGAGTTTGACTCACTTGAGCCTGATTACTGCAAGGATGGAAAGACATCCTATAAGGATATTATGAATTCCTTTGTAAAAGAGATCATAAAGAACGGAGGAAGCAGCAGGATCCTCAGACACAAGGGCTCAAAAGTAGTGGCAAAATAAAAAGAAAGGGCGATGGATTCGACTCCATCGCCCTTTATCTTTTGATATGATCGGTATCAGTTTTTGCTGCTCCTTATTGCGTGAATTACAGTCTTAAGTCCTTTTATACCGGCTTTTTTGACTTTTGTGTCCTGCTCTGCGCAGTCCAGCACTGTCTCCACAAGATCCAGGTACTTATCGCCCTTGCCACTGTCAACGGCCTTGATTCCGCCTGAAACAGTTTCCAGTTCAGTGTCGCTTAATGCAGCATTCAATCTATTCTCGTCCATCTCCGCATCCTTTCTGAGATCCCCACACTGGATTCGTACAAAATATAAGTTTCTTATTTTTAAAATATCAATAAACTGCCAATTCTTCAATAAAAAAAGAATAAAAATTCAAACTACTGCCAATGACATCAAATCATCATTTTCCTGCCTAAATAACCAAAAAAGCATGAGAAAATAATTCTTTTCGGCGTGATAATAGACACGAAAACTACAGGCGGTTATGAAAGGTTTACTATGTCAAATACAATTTCACGTCGAAAAAAGATAGATATGACCAAGGGCAGCATTGTTAAAGATGTGCTCTTATTTGCAATACCGATAGTAATAGGCAATATTCTCCAACAGTTATACACAACAGTGGACACTCTGGTCGTTGGCCGCTACTGCGGTGATACATCTCTTGCAGCAGTGGGAACCAGCTCCCAGCCGGTTGAGGTCCTTCTGTGTGTGTTTCTGGGGATAGGTACCGGTGTCTCCATCCTGGTATCGCAGCGCATCGGCGCAGGCGATGAAAAGAAGGTAAGTGAGATCGCATCCACAGCCACGGCTTTGGTATACATGTCAGGGATTCCCATTGCCATCATTGGTTTCATCGCAACTCCATACATCCTCAAATTTATGGGGGTACCTGAAGATGTATGGAATTCTGCACTTATTTATACGAGGATAGTCTTTCTGGGGGCAATAGGAAACATTGGCTATAACATGAACGCAGGAATCCTGAGGGGGCTCGGCGACAGCGTTGCTTCGCTCTGGTTTCTGGTTGTATCCTGTGTATCAAATATCTTTTTGGATCTTTTGTTTGTGGTGGGAATCGGAATGGATGTCAGCGGGGCTGCAATGGCGACAAGCATAGCCATGTTCATGTCCTGGATAGTAAGTGTTGTATATATTAAAAAGAAATTTCCCGAGCTTACGTTTACCTTCCTTCCACGAAGGATAAATACCGATGATGTGAAGAGTATACTTTCCATAGGTCTACCCATAGGGCTTAACAACTCTCTCTTTTCCTTCGGCCATATGGCTATGCAGACACTGGTAAATGCGCAGGGCTACCAGTTTATGGCCGGTGCTTCTGTGGCTGGAAGAATTACAGGATTAACCAATGTAGCCATAACAGCAGTGTCGGCTGCCGCATCCACATTCTCTGGGCAGAACTACGGAGCCCGAAACTATGACAGACTAAGACAGGGATATATTCTGATCCCTGCGATCAACGGAATTGCAACGCTTGGACTGGGGCTGCTTTTTATCCAGTTCAGAACGCCAATCCTGAAGTTCTTTTCCCAGGACGAGACCGTCCTTATGTATGCGGGGAGATATGTGGTGGCGGTTCTGATATCGCAGTGGTGCTTTGCTGTGTTTAACAGCATTTCAAATATCGTGAACGGAGTAGGATATGTCAAGTATACAACGACCATTAATCTGCTCATGCTGTGGGCAGTAAGGATCCCGTGCGCATATCTGATCGCAAGGTTCATAGACGGAACTTATATCATGTTCTGTTTCCCGGTTTCCTTCGTTTTTGGAATGACGTGCATGATAGGCTACTATATCTTTTCACCTGACTTCAAAAAGATCATTTCTCAGGGCTGTTCCCGTAAAGGGTCTGGTATTCTTTTGGGGACATCCCGTATTCCTTCCTGAAGGCTTTGAAGAAACTGGAGTAGTCGCGAAAACCGAACCTTGAATAGGCAGAGGTGATGCTCTCGCCGTTTGTGATGGCAACCCTGCATTCTCCCAGGCGTTTTTTGATTATGTACTGATGTAAGGAGACGCCAAGGGTATCTTTAAACAGATGGGCTACGTAGTATTTGCTGACAAAAAACTGACCGGCGATGTCTTCAAGGGACAGCACCTCTTCCAGGTTGTTTTCCACGTAAGATAGAATATTCTGGAAAAGAGACAGTTCATCGCTCCCTGTCTGCTTGTGTTCTTCATCATAGATCACACGGTTTATGGTAAGGATCAGATCGCAGAGGCAGAGGTGTCTTGCGGCATCGCTTCCGTAGCGCTCGGATGATATCTCTTCAAGGAGTCTTAAGAACCTTGATTCCACCAGGTGAAACTGGGCGGGAGGAAGGTGGTAGATGTATTGGTGAAAGGCCTCGGCTTTCTGGATCAGATACATGTAATCCACAGACTCCTGGGTCAAGGAGTTGCAGCATTCACGGCTTATCCAGAAGACAAATCTTCTGTAATTCTCATCGGGGTCGTCTATGACCGCGTGGTGTTGAACACCCGGGGGAACCAGCATCAGGTCTCCGGGTGACATCTTGTGTTTTTCTATTTCTCCTCCCTTTTTAAATATCTCCATGGTGATCGCGCCTTCGATGAAGAGATAGCACTCATAGTAATCGTGGGCGTGGGGATTTATGGTTTTAAAATTTCTGTCGGAGTAGTAAAAGACTTCGAAGTCAGAAGAGACCATGTACTGTCTGGAGTTGAAAGATGAGCGAAGTTTGTTTTTCATGTGATTCACCAAAAAAAGAAACTGGAACAAGTTTTGCAATATGAGAAATATATACTTCTATTGTATATCTCCGGGGGAATAAGTAAAGAGACGAGATTGCGCTGCGGCAACTTTCATGATTTGACGCGTCGCTGTTTTTCTTGAATAAAGAGTTTATTAAGGGTAAAATAGAAAACGATGTATATTAACTTAGTTATATGGAGGAAACGGATATGAAAATATGTGCTAATTGCGGGGCTCAGCTCCCTGATGATGCAGCTTTCTGCAACAACTGCGGAAGCGCATTGACTGACAGCAATAACAACGCTGAATCTGCAGCTCCTGCTGCAGGCGCTGACAATGCTGCACCGGCAGAGCAGTCTGCTCAGGCTCCTACACCTACGCCTGTACCTGCTCCTGTACCTCAGCCCAATCCACAGCAGAACTATCAGCAGAACTTTAACCAGGCTTCTTACCAGCAGCCTCAGTATCAGCAGCCTTATGTGGCTTATGACCCCAAAGATCACACAAATGAGTTTGATCCCCAGGACATCGCTGAAAACAAACTGTTTGCAATTCTTCCCTACCTGTTCTCATGTATCGTGGGAATCATCGTTGGTATGTATGTGAAGGATTCTGCTTATGTTAAGTTCCACATCAAGAACGCCATCAGACTTGATATTGCAGGAATTCTGATCGTGCTTCTGTGCGTCATTCCTTTTATTGGATGGATCGCTGCAATCGTATGTGGTCTTATTCTTGGTGTTGTTGAGATCATCGCTATTGTCTGGGCTTTCCAGGGCAAGGCTAAGGAACTTCCTATCATCAGCTCTATCGGATTCCTTAAGTAATTCATAATATCATGGAATAATTAAAGGCTGTGCCGTTTTATCCGGCGCAGCCTTTTTTTGTTTCTGTAAATAATTTTTTGCTGTCAGATCTTTGGAGGGGTAAGCCCGTTCAGATTGAGTTTTACAAATTCCTCGATTCTGACAGGTCTGGAATACAGATATCCCTGCAGTGTGGAGGCTCCGTACTCCTTTAGAACATTTCGCATACTATCTGTCTCTATTCCTTCAACAGTGGATCTCACTCCGAGATTCCGTGCGCATTCAAGAATGGCCTTGACCACATACTGCTTTTCCTTCTTGTTCTCAATATCCATGACGAAGGTCCTGTCAATCTTGATGGTGTCGATAGGAAGATTGATGAGCAGCTCCATTGCCGAGAACCCTGTTCCGAAGTCGTCAAGGGCAACTCTGATGCCGTGGGACTTTAGGAAGATTATCTCGTTCCTCAGGAACTCAAGATCCATAAAACGGCATCTCTCTGTTAGCTCAAGACACAGGTTCTTTGGCGGGAAGTCTATCTCATCCAGCATGCGGATCAGATCGTTTCTGAAGGTCTGTTTGTCAATCTGGATGTAGGATACGTTGATGTTGAGGAGCAGTTCCGGATTGTCGGGAAGTATCTTTTCCTTCCAGGTTTTCATGGCGGTCTTGAAGATCCAGATGCTCAGGTCATAGAACAGAGAATCATTCTCGAGCCATGCGATAAACTCGTTGGGAGGAACATTGCCAAAGGGCTCCATTGACCATCTTACAAGAGCCTCAGCGCCAAGGAGAGTGTCGTCAGCCGACGATACTATTGGCTGGAAACAGAGATAAAAACCCTCAAATCCGTTGTTGATGCAGTTGCGTATTGTATCTATGATAACAATCTTGTCGTGATTGCTCTTTCCGGTGCTGTTGAAGGAGATCAGATCTCCGTGCTTCTCGTAGATGGATTCATCAAGTCCCATAAGGCCGCTGGAGAACACTGTGTGCTCGTCGATATCAAAGTTGTCAACGTGGGCGCAGCTTCCGGCAAGATTAACCGCTATGGAGGTATCATCTATTGTGATGCGGTGCCTGCAGTAATCCTCGAGATCCCTGTAGATATCGCGAATAACATCCATGGTGAAGATCGTGGAAACAAGGGCAAATTTCGTGCCGCCTGCATGAAAAACAGATGCTTCCTTTTCGTCCATGAATGCCGAGGATTCTTTTACATAATCAAGAAGTCTCTCGCCAAAGAGCTTAAGGAGCTTATTGCCGAATTCATATCCGTGGATATTGTTGATCTGCGCGAAGTTACAAAGGCCCAGGAAGAGGATGTTGTACTCCTTCTTTTTGGTCTTGAGTTCCCGCAGGTGTCCGAGAAGTTTGAAACGGGTAAAGAGATTTGTGATGTGGTCATATTCGCTGGCAATGCTGTGGTTGTCGATGGTTCCTGCAAAGTAGATGGGATTTCCGTCATCATCCTTTATGATCTGTCCCTTACAGGTACAGGCTACATATTCTCCGGTTTTGTCCATGGCCCTGTAGGTCATGCTGTGGTGATCTGCTTCGCCGGAAAAGATGGCGTTTATCTGCCTGTTGTATTCTTCGAGGTCCATGGGGTGTATGTGCTTTGCCCATATTTCCCCTGCGCCATGCATGATCTCTCCGGGCAGACCAAATTTATCCACACAGCTCTTTGACCATCTGGATGTATCTGTCTTTAGATCGGTAAGATAAACATACCGGCTGTCCGATGAATTTGCAAAGGCCTCAAAGACCTTGGTTATCAGATCTATATTGTCCAAAACCTACCTCGGGATTAACTGCTGCAGTCAGCAGAAATTATAAAAGTGCATGAACAAAAAACGTGATATTCCGACCACATTATCATTGTATTCTCTTTAAAGTATCTTTTGCAACCTAGAATAGCAGATGTAATTATTAAAACTTTATTATATGTCGGATTAACGTTTTGGGCTTTATGGTAAACAGTCAAATTCTTATGACTTTCTTAAGATTTGCGACAGAAATTCTTAAGATTGGGGCAAACCTATTTACAGCGAATTTTTGCTGTGCTAAGGTCAATTTCGTTGGGAAACAAAATAGCTTAAACATATATTTTTTTCCGCTCCACTCGGGGCAGTCGCACAGGCGGTTTTGCCGTGTGATATCTTCCAAAACACTAAATATGCAGGGATGTCTTTTTCATTGGCGATTTGCGCATTTTCTGCGCGCTCTTTGTCCTGTTTTTCGGTACGCTTCCATCTGACACGGCGGCCGGCAGGATGTCTTTTGTCCCTGCGTGTTTAGTGTTTTGTCTTTGTCCTTGACATGAGCTTTGCAGCTGATAAAATCAAGCAGTAAGAAACTTTGATTTTATGAGGTAATATCTGAAATGTGGAATTTGATAAAGGGAATACTAAGGTCGGGAGCTATTATAAAGAAACTTTTCAAGACTTTTGGAGTTCTTGTAGTGGCAGTTATCATAGGCGCAACTATATTCAGTTTTGGAGTTGCAGGACTGGGATTTCTGGTTCTTGTAGGACCGTCTCTGCTTACGAGAATAGTCACTTATTTAAAGGGTGAGTACCAGGACATGGCTACTGTACCCTACTGGGGAAAACAGTTTGGTTTTAAGCAGATTATCAGGCTGCTTGCCGAGGACAGAATGCATTCCTACAGATTTAACAATGGAAAGCTGTGCAGAAAGCTCAAGGTCAGCGAGAGCGGCAGGTGGATCTATGTGGCCGGAAGATACTATCCTCTCTATCTTGTCAAGGAATACATAAGGGAGGACGGCTCGCTCATGATGATCGACGGAACCATCCTGAAGGGGCAACACTGGCTCTATGACAGCGAGATCATAGAGGCCCTGAACGAGATCTTTTGCGAAAAAGAACTCTTTGGCGTGGACAGAGGCTTCCGCACCACTAAGATGAACTGTGAAACTGCGTTTTTAAGAAGCTGGGGAAAAGACTACGAGAGTCTTGCCAAAGCGGACTGGGATAAGGTCAGATATGATTTTGAAAAAGAGCTGAAGGAAGTGGAGGCGGGACGGACCAACGCCAAGCTGCGCAAAAAGCTTCTCCAGAAGATTTCGGATCCGGTTGAGGCGAGGGATACAATGTACTCAAGAATGCTTCTGGATGTGGAGATAGAACTGATAGGCAACGCCATCAGGTCAGGCCGTCTGACAGATCTTGACGGATGGTTCGATATGCGAAAGTTCGACAGGGATATCTATGTCGGAAACGGAATAAAGATTCTCAAAGCCGCCGGATATCCAAAGAATGCGATTGGAACGGAATTTCTTTTCGAATGCATCTCCGATATAGAGAAGCCTTATTTTGAGGACGCAGTGCAGACTCTGCAGAGGTTCCCGAGGGAGAAGCTCATAGAGCTGATAGAGAAATATGCCGACATTGCCTATGGGAATGAGGATGTGCTCTTTGGTGCTGGACTTATCTATCTTGCCAAGAAGATCGATTACACGATCAAGCTTTCTGACAAAAGACAGGTACTGGCTCAGGGACAGACTTTGAAGAAGTTTACCTGATGCTTATTTAATACTAATTTAATAATCGAAATAACGTATTTTATGCATCCCTATGTTAAAATTTTTATGTGTACCCCTGTAAAAAGAGTTAATAAGAAAGGGATATAAAATATGAATCCAGAACAATATAAGAGAGCAAATAACAGCAGCTTCTACGTTTGTATTGTCATTTTTCTGAGCGGGCTTGTAATTACAATTTATAATCTTGCTACAGAAGGCTCATCGCCTGCCAAGATCGCCATTCTCATAAGTGCATTTATCTGTGCGGGCATAGCAGGAATCGGAAACTTCAAATTCACCTATGAAAAGAAGGGCTCCATTCTTATCATGGGCGGTGCGACGATCTTTTACTTTGTGATGCTGATCACTGAGGACAACCTCATCTATTTCGCCTTTGGTCTTCCGGTACTGATCTGCAGTATTATCTATCTGAACGCGAAACTCTGTAAAGCAGGAATAGGGGCGATCGTGGTCTCTTTCCTCGTTGTGGTGGCAAAGACTTTTCTTACACAGGGAAGTCTCGATCCATCACTGCTTCCTGCTGGCATAACTCTTGCGCTGGCCTTCGTGGCATGCATCTGTACGGTAACCCTTCTCACCAATTTTAATGAAGAAAACAACGCGGTCATAAACGAGAACACTGAAAAGACGATGGCGACCAGTAATACCATGGCAGACATTGCCAATACCATCACAGATCTTTTCAACGCTTCTCAGGAGAATATGGATGATCTTCAAAATATCATCGATGTGCAGCATTCCGGGATGCAGGACATTGCCTCCAGCATGGAGAGCACGGCAGAGGCCATAACAACACAGGCCCATAAAGTCCAGGAAATCCAGGATGAAACTGATGCAACGGAGAGGCACAGAAGAGAAATGACGAAGGCTTCTGAGAGCGCCCAGAAGACAGTTCGGGAAGGCGTCCAGGTCATAGACGAACTCAAGCAGAAATCGGAGAATGTTGCCAGAACCAGCCAGGTTACGGTTGAAACAACACAGGCTGTTATCAATAAGGTAGAGGAAGTTCAGAAGATTGTCGGTTCCATTATGTCTATTGCTAAGCAGACAAATCTCCTTGCTCTTAACGCCAGCATTGAAGCTGCAAGAGCAGGCGAAGCAGGAAAGGGATTTGCGGTAGTTGCTAATGACGTACGATCACTGGCTGCTGAGACCAACAACGCTTCAACGAAGATCACCAATATCATCAATGAACTCACAGAAGATGTTCAGAAGGCTATGGCCAGCATAGACGATACTGTTAATTCGGTGAACGAGCAAAACGATATGATCCGGACTGTGGGCGAGAATTTCGACAGCATCAACGACAATGTAACGGAGATGCTTGATCGCTTCCAGGAGATCGGAGAAGGTATGAAGACCATTGCATCATCCACAACAGAGATCAACGACAGCATTTCCAATCTGTCTGCTACCAGCGAACAGGTTGCTTCACTTTCAAATCAGGGAGTTCAGTCCTCTGATGAAGCGGTGGAAAAGTTTGGCGAATTCAGGAAGGTGCTGGGAGATATATACGAGCAGGCTAATAAGCTTAAGGACATGCAGGGATAGCAACTTGCCGATATTAAAAAGATATATCAGGAAAGCGTAGATAATCACAAAATCTACGCTTTTTTCTATGACAAAACACAATATATAGATTATAATGAAAATGTATGTATTGATAAAAATGATAAGATTGGTGCCAGTTTTGCCTTATGACAACCATAAGTGTGATTATTCCTACATACAACAGAATAGAGTCATTGAAAAGGGCTGTTTCATCAGTTGTGAATCAGACATATAAGGAGTTTGAAATCGTCATTGTAGACGATAACACAGACCAGAGTATAAGTGATTCAGTTGCTGATGTATGCAAAGATTTTCAGCAGAAAGCCAATATTCGGATTTGTCGTACGAATGGAGGAATTGGCGGCGGACGAGCAAGAAATCTTGGGTGCCAGAATGCTGTCGGCGAGTACTTGGCTTTTTTGGATGATGATGATATCTATGTGCCTGACAAGCTCGAAAAACAGCTGAAGTTTACCAGGGATAATGATCTTGATATGTCATTTCAGGATGTTATCTGGCTTAATGAAAAAGATGAAGTGGTTGAGTACCGGTCTTTCAGCTATATAACCGACTGCTCGAATGACAATCTGTTGAAGCAGCATCTTCTTCACAATATTGCACCTACAAGCATATATTTTATCAAACGGGATAAGTTTTTGGAAACAGATGGTTTTGGTGACGTTAAGGTAGGGCAGGATATATATCTTATGTTTTCCTGCATTGAGCGAGGATTTAAGATCGGTTATATGCAGGGGGCTTTTGTGAGACAGTATCTTCACAGAGGCGACAGGATATCCAAAGGTACAAAGAAGATTGCCGGTGAAAACTGGTGGTATAAAGAAAAAAGAAAATATCTTCATGTGCTGAATAGAAAAGAAAAACGGTTTTTTAAATTCAGGCATTACATGATACTGTTATTTGCATCCCTCAGAAGTGGGTATTATTTCAGGGCACTGTACTACGGAACGGTAGGATTCCTGGTTTCGCCTTCCGATAGTGTCAGGGAGGGGTATAAATATTTAGCCGGAAAGGTTTAGGATGAATGTCAGCTTAAGCAACAAATTATTCAGATTTATGTTGAATGGTAATAAGATTGGAAAGATATGCTCTTTGATTGAAAAACCGTTCATGAAAAAGTATGAAAAGGAATATAAAAAAGAACTACAATCAGCGCACGTATCATGTGGAGTCAACCCACATAGTGAAAAAAAGATTATAGTTTCGCTGACCAGCTTTAAAGATAGGCTTCCATATATAGAGCTTACTCTGAAAAGCCTGTTGGTGCAAACAATAAAACCAAACAGGATCGTTCTATGGTATTCATGCAAAAGGGAGGACTTTCCGGATGAGATCCTGGCGTATGAAAGAATGGGAATTGAATTCATCCATGTGGATGAAGATATTAAAGGGCATAAGAAGTATTACTATGCAATGAAGGAGTTTCCTGATTACATCATAGTCACGGTTGACGATGATACGATTTATCCTAAGGACTTTCTGGAAAAACTATATGATTCATACAAGGAGTACCCTGACGAAGTATCTGCGCTTCGAACTCATAAAATAACCTACGATAAGAATAATAAGATAAAGCCTTATTTGAAATGGCGCCTGGATTGGAACAGGGAATATGGACCATCCAATGATCTGATCGCGATAGGTAATGGAGGAATTCTTTATCCCCCATTTTTCATGGATAAGACGAAAATTGATATCACGGATATAAAAAAACAGTGCTTAGACGCTGATGATATCTGGCTAAAATATGTTGAATACAAAAACAATATTATGGTAGTAAAGGCAAGGTATGATCATTACTGGATTTTTGATGTGGCTGAGGCACAGAAGATGAGCTTGTCTTTCCAGAATGTACTGAATAACAAAAATGATGAGTACATTAGGTCACTAATGGAGGATACACAGCATAAGACATGAACATTGTATTAATGGAGAATGTTTGTAAGAAGGATAACAATGCGGGTAACAAAGCCAGAGCAGATGCGCTTAAAATAGCTGTTCAGACGGGATATAGACATGTGGAATTATTCAGGAACGGAGATAACAAATGCCTGATACTGTTTAGCATCCTGATCGCACTGTTCAAAGCGGTGCGACTGTTGAAAGAAGACGACATAGTTTTCGTTCAATACCCGTACTATCCGAGGTTTGTAAATAGTTTTATTTTGAATGTTCTGTATTTTTTTAAGAGGCACAGAAAATTTAAAACATATCTGTTGATTCATGATGTCATTGGATTAAGAGAGAATGATCCTTCAATATTGGAAAAAGAGAAAAAATACTTTTCATATTGCGATACCGTTATTTGTCATAATGAAATGATGAGAAAGCAGATAGAAACAGGTAATGGTGGAGAATATGTGGAGTTAGGGCTGTTTGATTATCTGGGGACTCCCGGAAAGAAGGAAGTCACCGGTATATACAAAAAAGATGAAATTGTGATAGCAGGCAATCTCTCTGAAACAAAAAGTGCCTATATAAGAAAGCTTGGCAGATATAACGGATTGACATTCCATCTTTACGGCATTGGATATGACAAGGATAGTTCAGATAACATAATATATCACGGCGTATTAAGTGGTGATGAGATTGTGAACCGCTTACAAGGGAGCTTTGGACTGGTGTGGGATGGCGATGGCTGTGAAAGCTGCATCGGGAAGTGGGGAGAGTATTTGAAATATAATAATCCTCATAAAATGTCACTATATATTGCTGCAGGATTGCCTGTCATTGTGTGGAACAAAGCCGCTTCCTATAAAGTAGTAGAACAGTATGGTATCGGATTTGGAATTGACTCGCTGGATGATATTTCCCTGAGATTGAGAGACATGAGCGAAGAAGATTATGGGAATATGCTAACCCGGGTTTTAGAGTTAAGGGAGGAGCTTCTTCGAGGTAGAATGCTTAAACGTGCATTGATGAGATAAAGCTTTCAAAGAAAACGAAGAGGAAGTCTGAATCATGAAAAAAGTATTGCTGGTTTCTTCTGATAATGATACGGGAAGCGGTGCATTTAGAAGTATGGCTGAACTGTGCAGGTTATTAAATGACAGTGGTGAATATTTGCCTGTTGTACTGATTCCAAAAAGAGGAAATGGTGTAGAGCTGCTAGATAAATTTAATGTCAGATGGATTTATGTACGTTCATTTACCTGGGTAATAAGACCCGATGAGTGCGGAAAAGCAGTTACATTCCTTAAGTTTCATTTGAAGAGGTTTTTAAATCAGATTGCGATAATGAGGATCCGGCGCATTATCAGAAAAGAAAACATAGCTTTAGTCCATAACAATACAATATGGACATATGCTGCTGCAATAGCTGCACTGAAGGAGAAAGTGCCTCTCGTATGGCATATACGAGAATCTCTTGATGCCGATCAGAATAGATGTCTCTACAGTTCAAAATGCTATAGTCTCGTGAATAAGGCTGACCGGATTATATTTATTTCACGTTTTTTGTATGAGCACTATAAAGACAGAGTAGGAAAAGATAATATCGCAGTCATTTATAATGGTGTAAATCCCGGGCAATATTTTTATAAACGAGAACTGTTTCAAGATGACAAGGTTCGATTTTTAAACGTGGGAAATATGACGGCGAATAAGGGGCAGGAATATATTATTGAAGCATGCGCCAAATTACTGGAAAGCGGAGAGACACGTTTCCTGATTGACTTTGTCGGGGAAGGAAAAAAAGAAGAACAACTCAAAAAACTGGCAAAAGAACGTGGATGTGAGGAGCATGTGTGTTTCAGGGGATTTACGTTAAATGTAGGTGACTATTATAAAGTGGCTGATGTGTTTATTATGAGTTCTGATGCTGAGGCATTTGGGCGCACTACAGTGGAAGCGATGATGTCAGGATGCCTTGTTATAGGGATGAATGCAGGTGCGACACCGGAAATACTGGAAGACGGAAAAAACGGCATGATCTTCAATGTCAGAGACCATGAAGCGCTTAGTGTCATTATGCGCGACATAATAAATGATCCCGAATTGTGTCGTAAAAAAGCTGACGAAGGACAAAAGGCTGCGATGGAGAAGTATTCATCGGCAAGTAATATGAATGAAATAGTCCGAGTTTATAAAGAATTATCAATTGGATGAGATTTATAGAAATGCTAAACAGAAATATATGATGATGATCCTGCCGGTTGAAGAGCAAAAATGCATATGAGTAAAAGAGAGGTATTCGGAAAATATTATATATGCCTGATATTCCTTTTCTGGTTTGGAACTGAGGTTTTACTGGGTTCCAGGCTGGAAAAGATTTTGTTTTGGAATATCAAAGATGTAAACGATCACCTGGCAATAATAGTGCTGGGTCTTCTGGTGGTTCAGATAGTTGCTTTCCAGCAATACACGATCAGGGAGTTGGCAGTTATCGGATTGCTGTCGCTGCCGATTTTGTATGCAACTATCAATTCCGATCATAATATCATGATGTCAACATGGCTGTTTATTATAGCAGTCAAGTATGTCGATTTTGACATGATAGCAAGGTTTGCTTACTATGTAGAACTTGTCGCAACGATAATAGTTATTTACCTGTTCAGTATTGGTGCTATCACTGAGTACTCCATGTACAGGGATTCAGTACTCAGACATTCGCTGGGCTTTAGCCATCCCAATCAGCTGGGCGTAAGGATATTTCTTTTGATAATAGTAAGATGCTATGTGCACAGGAAGAAATTCAATCTGTTTGACTGGAGTCTGATCGTACTGGCCGCTCTATTCGTAAACAGCGTGGCGAATTCAAAGACTTCATGCTATGCCCTGATTATACTGGCTGTCATTATGGCAATCTATGAAGTGATAAAACTGTTTGGCGGAAATTTGGAAAAGTATTCAAATGCCATGATACTTATTTCAGTCTGTGCCATTGTTTCCAGCGTGGTATTATCTGTCATCAATGTAAAAAAGATCCCACTGTTACGTGAGTTTGATCAGTTTATGTCGCTACGCTTTTCGCAGAGCCACAGGACGATGCAGTACTACGGGATCAAGCTGTTCGGACAGAATGTAAGGCTGATCTTTTCAAGACCGGGAATTGGTAAGACATATCATTTCTGGCTGGATAACGCTTATATGTCAATCCTTTTGAGATATGGTATTGTCGTTTTTCTGATTTTTTCAGTGCTATATATATGGACGATGATATTTCTGAAAAAGGAAGGGCAGCATATTCTTGTGGCTATTCTTTGCCTGTATTCTATTTATGGGATTATGGAGAATAATTTCTTTTACATGTCTCAGAACCTGTTTCTTTTACTGCTGTCTTACCCGATCTATGGCCATATTGAGACAAATGAAAATGACAGCATGGAACCGGTGTCGCGGTTCAGGCTGTCCTGGTGAGGATAAATGAATAAGACAACATATTACTATAAGCGAAAAGGTTTGGCGTATGCTTTCTTTCGCAGGCTATTTAAGAACAATAAGAATATGGTCCCTTTAATTGAAGGCTCCAAGGTGCTTACAGGCGCGTTCTATGAATACTTCAGAAGTCTTGGAGAGGCTGAATGTGAAGCTGAGCTGGTTGTGCAGTATGGGGTTTTTGCAGATTATTTCAAGAGGAAATTTGATCTGTCAGATCCAAAGACCTTTACTGACAAGATACAGTGGCTCAAACTGCATGGGGACATTGACAGACTGACCGGTCTTGCAGACAAGGTGACGGTGCGAGAGTGGGTAAAGGAGAGAATTGGAGAAGAGCACCTGATACCAGTCGTGGGAGGTCCATGGGACAACACAAAGGACATTAAGCCTGACATGCTTCCTGAAAGATTTGTTCTCAAAGGCAATCAGGGAAGTGGAATGAATTTCGTGGTTAAGGACAAACGCATTGATGCAGCTGTTGCCCTGAAGCTGGCTGGATCATGGATAAACACACTTTATGGATGGAAGGGCGTTGAGCGGCAGTATTTTGGAATCAGCCCTTTGATATATGCAGAGAAGTACATGGAAGATGACAGCGGGGGTCTGGTAGATTACAAGGTACACTGTTTTCAGGGAAAACCCAGGTTTATGCAGGTTATAGGAAACAGGGATTTGCAACTTCACACTGCATATCAGAAGAACTACGATTTTGAGTGGAAGGATTGCGGCTGGGTGTTTGAAGACTATCCGGCATATGACCATCCGCTGCCAAAGCCTGGATGCCTGGATGAAATTTATGAAGTTGCAAAAAAACTTTCAGAGGATTTCCAATACGTAAGAGTCGATCTCTATGTGGTTGACAATAAGGTCTATTTTGGCGAGATGACGTTTACACCGGCAGATGGAAGATATCCCTATAAAGGAACGTGGACTCGTGAACTGGATCTTTCATTGGGAGAGGATATGGGCGAATTACCAAAGAGGTTCTGAGCAGTGGCAGAAAATAGAAGTAAGGTAAAAGAAAACTTTATATTCAATGCGTTATATCAGATATCAAGGATAATAGTACCTGTTGTAACTTTGCCATATCTGACAAGGACTCTGCATGCCCAGGGGCTGGGAGAGTATTCTTTTGCTTATTCGGTGGCATATTACTTCTATATTTTTATCAGGCTCGGACTGCAGAATTATGGCAACCGGACTATAGCTTACTGCAGAGATGACAGGAAGGTTCTGTCCAGGACGTTTTTTGAGATTTATGCTTTTCAGGCCTTTTTGGGAATTGTTGTTTCATTGATATATCTGGTCTACTGCTTTGTTCTTGCACCTAACAGGTCACTGGCTCTTATTTTTTTGCTTATGGTGTTGTCAGAAATTATTGATGTCACCTGGGCTATGTACGGGCTGGAGGAGTTTAAGGTCACATCTTCCAGAGATATAGCAGTTAAGATTCTTACGGCTCTGGCGATATTTCTTTTTGTTAAAGATGCAGGTGATGTCGGAAAGTATTCCTTGATATATTGCGTTGGATTCTTTTTAAGCCAGATCGTTACCATTCCTTTTTTTGTCAGGCAGATAGAATTTGTAAAGCCGGATCTTTCAGGTATCCGGAAACATATAAAACCAAATATGATATTGTTTCTGCCGACTGTTGCCGTGAGCATATATAAGACAATGGACAAGATCATGTTGGGGGCTATGGCTAACGATGTGGAACTTGGCTACTACCATAGCAGTGAAAACATCATAGCTGTTCCGCTTGCACTTATCACGGCGCTGGGAACAGTGATGCTTCCGAGAATGTCAAATATGATTTCCAGAAACAGCGACAGCAGTGAGATTGAGGATGCTTTCAATAAGTCCATTGCATTTGCGATGTTTATATCTACATCTATCTGCATTGGCATCATGACTGTGTCAAAAGAGTTTGTTCCGCTGTTCTTTGGTCCCGGTTTTGAAAAATGCATAACACTCTTTTACATCATTCTGCCCAGCTGTATTTTCCTTGCATTTGCAAATGTAATACGGACACAGTATCTTTTGCCGAGAAAAATGGACAAACTGTTTATCATCTCGCTCTTTTCCGGAGCAGGAGTAAATCTTATTCTCAACCTGATCCTGATTCCTGTATTTGAATCAGTGGGAGCAGCCATAGGCACGCTTGTTGCCGAGATAGCTGTATGCGTTATCCAGGCGGCATGCGTCTTTAAAGAGGCGAAGATCGGAAGGAACATTATCAATTCAATTCCGTTTCTGGTTGCCGGCGTGGCGATGTTTCTTTTGTTCAGGAACTTTATGATTGGGATTCCGAATCAGATCGTTGCGCTTGGTATTAAGATACTGATCTGCGGAATTTTCTATATGCTGGTTCTTGGAATGTTTTGGGTTGCGAAGAAACTTGTTGTAAAATATTCTGGTAAGAAAAGATAAAATTCAGATCTAATAAAGAAAATGATATAAAGGAGAAAAATCATGACTAAAGACAACAACTGCGGATACTGCGTGGGAGGAGAGCCTCTTGCAAAATTCGGAATCAAGATATGCGACCTTGAGGTGAGCCAGCTGATCCTGTTTAAGGAGCAGAGCCACAGGGGCAGGTGCATAGTGGCATACAAGGACCATGTCAGCGAGATAGTTGACATATCCGATGCGGACAGGAATGCATTTTTTGCTGATGTAAACAGGGCAGCGAAGGCAATCCACAAGACTTTTAATCCGGACAAAGTTAATTACGGAGCATATGGTGATACAGGATGTCATCTGCATATGCACCTTGTGCCAAAGTATAAGGATGGATTTGAGTGGGGCGGAGTTTTTGAGATGAATCCTCAGAAGGTTTTCCTTGCTGACGATGAGTACAATGAGATGATCGAACAGATCAAGGCGAATCTGGACTGAGATTCGGGGAGTGGAGATTATGAAAAAGAAAACTATCTGCCTGTTACTGGCAGCTGTTATTGTGCTGTCCGGCTGCGGAAGCGGTTCCTATGCGGAGGATATAAAAGATGCCGCAAAGGTGGCCGAAAAAGTGGCGGATGCTTCGAAGGAGCTGGCAGGAGAGGTGGCAGACGCCGCCGGAATCGATAAGGAAGAAGTGTCACAGACCATGAAGGAGGCGTTGTCAGATGTAAAGGAAGAGGCGAAAGAAGCAGCCTCTGAAATTGCTGATGAAGCAGCAGACGCGTCAAAAGAGTTTTTGAAGGAATATGCCAAGCAGAAGATCCAGGAAATGGAAGATGAAGCTCTGGGATCGGATGATGTGGAATCTGAGTCTGCTATTCTTAAAAATCCGGGTGACATAGCTCTGACAGATACTGACGGATCAGGCAAGAATTATACTTTTACTTATGACGGTAAGACCTTCGACGCTATTTATACACCGGACAACTGGAAGATCAAGGATTCCTACAGGATACAGAATGGTGCGGATATGTTGGTCATCTGTCAGGCTCTTATAGATGTCCATCCTGTTCACGGCAAAGATATGGAAAGCTACAGAACTGCAGAAGACATGGTATATGAGTGGAAGATACACAACATCGCATGTGAGTATCTGGATGATGATGATCCGCTGAAGTCCCATGCCCACGATGTGGATTTTGATCCAAATGACCAGGGAATGACGCTGGAAGAATTCTATAAATCCAGAACGGGGAAAGACCTGGATCTTACGGAATTCCTGGGCGGCTGATATACAGTTTTTTAGAGTGCGACATGAAATATCAAAACATTACGAAAGCAAAATTCATAGCAAGACCTAACAGGTTCATTGCCAAGGTAGAACTGGATGGCAATGAACTTGTTGTTCATGTGAAGAATACGGGAAGGTGCAGAGAGCTTCTTTTGCCGGGGGCAACTGTTTATCTTGAGAAAGCTGCAAACCCGGAACGCAAGACGCCTTATGATCTTGTGGCAGTAGAGAAGGATGGCCGCATCATTAACATTGATTCCCAGGCACCTAACGCAGTAGTAAAAGAGTGGCTCCTGGGACTTGGGAGTTACGATGTAGTAAAGAGCGAGTACACCTACGGCGCCTCTCGCATTGACTTTTATATGGAAAAAGGAGATACGCGCTATCTCATGGAAGTAAAGGGCTGCACTCTTTTCCGTGACGGAGTGGGCTACTTCCCGGATGCCCCCACCGAGCGCGGCGCAAAGCATTTGCGTGAACTGACCGGCGCCATCAAGGAGGGCTATCACTCCATAATAGCATTCGTCATCCAGGGCGAAGGCATCTCCGAAGTCCGCCCCAACGTAGATACAGACCCGGAGTTCGCGAAGGCATTTTATGAAGCAAGAGATGCAGGAGTGGAGATCCTTTTTCTAAAATGCAATATTGCTCAGGATGAAATTAGCGCTTTGCATTCCTAGCGATGTTGAATACCGGCCCTATGTCAACGGCCCTATCTATAGTATAATGAGCATACCGACATTTCTTTTGCAAAGGAGGGAACCTCATGAAGATAATCCAGCTTGTAAGCGGCGATTTCGAAGATCTTGAACTCTGGTGCCCGGTGATGCGCCTTCGCGAAGAGGGTATCACAGTGGACCTTGTGGCAGAGAAGAAGGGCGAGTACACAGGAAAGTACGGTGTCCACTGCGAGGCAACATTAACCTTTGACGAAGTTGATCCCAGGGATTACGACGGCGTCCTTGTGCCCGGAGGATGGGCTCCCGACAAATTAAGGCGCTTCCCGAAGGTACTTGAGATCGTAAAGAGCATGAACGACGACGGAAAGCTGATCGGCGAGATCTGCCACGCAGGATGGGTTCTGATCTCCGCAGATGTCCTTAAGGGAAGGACCGTGACCAGCACTCCCGGAATTAAAGATGACATGACAAATGCAGGAGCTGCCTGGGTTGATGAGGCAGTTGTAGTTGACAGAAATCTAATCTCAGCCAGGCGCCCGCCGGATATACCGCAGTACAACAAAGCGCTGGTTGAGTTTCTCAAGGGGAGTAAGAACTGATCTGCTCCCCGCGTTTTATCGGTGATATATGAATACTTTTGAAACAGGAAACAGGGAAGAAGCCATCAAGGTAAAATTCACGCCAAGGGAAGCGTTATTCGGAGATGCGGCGTTTTACAGGCGCGTGGCAATGGTTGTCCTTCCGATGATAATACAGAATACACTAAGCAACATCGTGGGCCTTCTGGACAACATCATGGTTGGGCAGGTTGGCACGATTCCCATGTCTTCGGTTGCCATTGTCAATCAGATACTGTTTATCTTTTATCTTTGTATCTGGGGATCACTGGCAGGCGCGGGCATTTTCAGCACGCAGTTTTTTGGAAAAGGTGATATGGACGGCGTGCGCTACGCCATAAGATTTAAACTTCTGACAGCCATTACGATCTTTACGGTGGCTGTTATTATTCTCTATAACTTTGGTCCGCAGCTGATATCTCTTTATATCTCGGCAGATACTCCGGATGCGGATGCAGCAGCGACTCTTGGATACGCAGTCTCTTATCTCAATATCATGCTGGTGGGATTGCTGCCTTTCTCATTGACACAGGTCTATGCCAGCGCCATGAGGGAGTCCGGAAGGACAATACTTCCCATGGTGGCCAGTATGGTGGCCATGCTGGTGAACTTTGTGTTCAATGCACTGCTTATTTTCGGACTTTTCTTTTTCCCAAAGATGGGAGTTCTTGGTGCGGCGACAGCCACGGTTATATCGAGGTGTACAGAGCTTCTGATCGTGGTCATCGGTGCACATAGGAGAAACAGCGCATATGGTTTCTTTAAGGGGCTTTACGCTCACTTCAGGATTCCGGGAACGCTGGTTCTGCCCATTCTTTCAAAGTCACTTCCGCTTTTATGTAATGAGTTTTTGTGGAGCCTTGCGCAGGCAACTCTTTTGCAGGCTTACTCAGTCAGGGGAATCGCTGTGATTGCAGCAATGAACATAAGCGGAACAATATCTCAGATATTCAATGAGGTCTTTTTATCAATTGGAAATTCTACGGGAATTATAGTAGGACAGGAGCTTGGGGCAGACAGGCTGGTGAATGCCAGAAGAACTGCCTGGAGAATGGCGTCCCTGAGCATTATGAGCACTTTTGTCATGGGGACGCTGCTTGCTCTGGCGGCTCCGCTTATTCCGCAGGTCTACAATACGGAGCCTGAGATAAGGCAGCTGGCCACCAGGTACATCTGGGTGGTGGCGGCCTGCATGCCGATAAACGCCTATGCGAATGTGGCGTACTTTACTATGAGATCCGGTGGAAAGACTACGATAACATTTCTTTTTGACAGCTGTTTTTCCTGGGCGGTTTCAGTTCCGGTTGCGTATGTGCTCAGCAGATTTACAGCACTTCCTGCTATCAACGTCTTCATGGTTGTAAGTGCACTGGAGCTGCTTAAGTGCACCATTGGATTCTGCCTGGTTAAGAGCGGCGTGTGGGTTAGAAATATCGTTAAGACTGCGTGAGCTCAGGGCTGGATGCCATACTTGGAGAGTATGCTAAGGAGCTCTTCCTGGTCTTCTTCTGGCAGATTCTCTTCGGCGTATTCTATGAGTGCGTCCTTATCACCGTTTGAGGCGATTTCTGACACATCAGATATAGAGCCGAGTGAGACGTTAGATGCAATGATATCGACCACAACATCCTTGTCTTCTTCTGATATGGAGTCGTAGATTTCTTTTGTCTTATCATCTGAACCTGAAACGTATGAGTCGAGCGCTTCACTGACAACAGCTTTGGTTATTGGATTGGCTTTTGATTTGCGCTTTGTCTTTTTGGTATTATCAGCAGTGGATTTGTTCATACTGGTTGCAACGGTGCTTGTATCAATTCCTACGTTTTTGTTCTTGTGAATTATAATACCTGCCACAAGGGCGATGGCGCCTACGGCTACAATGATTGCAAGTGTTATGGTAAAGGCTTTCAGAGCTTTCATTTTCATTTTCCTTTCATGGATCTTTTAAGTAATCCTTAGGTTTGATTTCTATAATGATTTTGATTTAGTAAATTATAGTCTTATGGTTTTTTTATGTCAAAAGGATAGTAGATTAGATGTTGAATGAAAAAAGTTTAGATGAAAATATCTTAGTCTTTTTAATGCGATTGATACAGACGCTGAGAATTCCTGTTCGAGTATCCGGTGCTGGAAAAAGCTTCAGGGCACTTGGTGTTACAATGTGTTTTCTGGCTTGTTTATTGCTTCCGGGGTGCGGCAGGAATCAGAATGTGACGCTTCCTGATGATGTGGAAGTTACTGTACAGGGCTCAGATGAAGCTGTGCAGTCAGGCGCTTCTTCTGATTCTGCGCAAGGGGCTTCATCGGCGACAGGTTCATCGACAAAAGCAGCAACGGATTCAGGCACAGAGCAAGGCACGGAGTCAGGGGTGTCAGCATCAGGCGATACTTCTGTTTCTGCAGGAACAACACTCACTGTCACTGCCATGAAGGCAGGGGCAGCAGATGCCTTTGTTCTTATGACCGACGACCACGTTACCATCATAGATACGGGTCTTGAGAAGAAGGCTGACAAGCTGGTGGATTTTCTTGTGGAGCAGGGAGTCACCAGGGTCGATGAGATGATAATTACTCATTTTGATAAGGACCATGTGGGCGGCGCTGACCACATTCTGAATGAATTTGAAGTTGGAACAGTTTACACTACTTATCAGTCCAAGGAGTCCGATGACATTTCAGCCTACATGGCTGCGTTAGCGGCTGCGGGCATGACTGAGACTGTCGTCAGCGATATCCTGAGCTACGAAGCAGATGGCGTCACCTTCACCATCTATCCTCCACAGTCAGAAATATATGCGGATAAGACCAGCAATAACTCTTCCCTTGTTGTTAAAGTGTCTGTAGGCGAGAATTCCATGCTCTTTGCAGGTGACGCTGAGACTGAGCGCCTTAAGGAGCTATTAGGTACCGAAGGCCTGGAGTGCACAATCCTGAAAGTGCCTCACCATGGACGTTACAGCCCGAACACCAAGGCCTTCATAGACTATGTCTCACCGAAGTATGCAATAATCACATCAAGCAACTCTGAACCGGAAGACCCTGAAGTAATGAATATCCTTTCTTCCGCAGGAGTAGAAACTTATTTAACAAGGGATGGAACAATAGCTATTTCAATTACTGAGTCGGACATTGTGATTTCTCAGTAGGCTTATATGGACGTGATTGACTTGTGCTGATAATCCCGGCTGTCATTGCCACTCTGATAAGGGGAGCTTTTAGACGTCAATCTAAAAAGCGCAACAATAATAACCGACATCCTACTAACAAATCTTTAAAAATGGATATTTGGCAGTAGTTAAAAATTAACCATACTGCCCAACATCAAAAAATCAGGTAACAGCAGTAAATTATAGCTATAATATGAACTAAAATGACCTCCGGGAGATAGACATGAGAAAAATTCATTTCGGTGGAGTTTTAATGTGAATCCAGATTTAAAATGATCTAATACCGAAAACAGACTTCCATAGTTCACAAATAATACAAGGGGCATTTCGCACCAACCTTGATAAGTCCCGATTTTCGGGAAGTTGCCAATCCCTTTTTCGTCACTTTTTCACACTTCCAATTTCCGCGCAAAAATAGTAGAATTGTTGTGTTATGGACCTATTTCAGTATATGCGCGAAACCAATATGGAAAAAGAATCTCCGCTTGCCGCCAGGATGCGGCCCAGGACCCTCGATGAGGTGGTGGGCCAGCAGCACATCATTGCCCGGG
>JAEEGL012068909.1_pt1 | contig 23898 bp, 29 predicted proteins | sample 9134231 | NCBI WGS metagenome assembly JAEEGL01 (sample SAMN16246548, study PRJNA631951) | gut metagenome | biome: gut microbiome; feature: rumen; material: fiber-attached | host: Bos | place: Iran: Karaj | collected 2018-10 | reverse complement strand
TTTTATCCCGTCAGCCGAAAATCACAGATGATATGCCTCAAAAATCATTACGTGAATACTTGCTAAGAAAGAAATTCTCAACTATGATTAATCTAAGAAGGTTAGAATATCGTGTAAGAGTTGAGGAATATAAAAGTGGCAGACTGTAATTTTATAGAGCTTGCTAAAAATGCTAAAACTGCTTCGAAAGAGCTTTTAAACATAAGTACAAAAACAAAAAATGAAGTCCTTTTGCAAATTGCACAAGGTTTGGAATCAAATAAAGACAGAATATTTGCAGCCAATAAGCTGGATTTACAAGAAGCCGAAATTGCGGTTAACGAAGGTAAAATCAGTCAAGCCCTATTTAATCGTTTAAAATTGGACGAAAATAAAATGCGTGATATGATTCAAGGAATCATAGATATATACGAGCTTGATGATCCGATTGGTAAAATATTGTTGCAAAGAAGCCTTGATACCGGTTTGATTCTTACAAAAAAATCATGTCCTATAGGTGTTTTAGGGGTAATTTTTGAAGCAAGACCTGATGTTATTTCACAGATTTCCGCTCTTGCAATTAAATCTTCTAATGCGGTAATCTTAAAAGGCGGAAAAGAATCAAAAAATACAAATATAGCAATTATGAATGCTATACAGGATGCAATTTCCGCTGTTAAAGAATTCCCTGAAAATGTCTTAACCCAGGTATTTACAAGAGATGACGTAGCAGAAATGCTTAAACAAGATAAATATATTGATTTGATAATTCCAAGAGGCGGAAATAATCTTGTAAAATTTGTAAAAGAAAATACCAAGATTCCGGTTCTGGGACATGCTGACGGAATTTGTCATATTTTTGTTGATGAATCTGCAGATTATGAAAAAGCCAAAAATATAATAATTGATGCAAAAACTCAATATCCGAGTGCGTGTAATTCCGTCGAAACATTACTAATTCATAAAAATTTCAGCAAAAAAGAAGAACTTCTCAAAGAACTGGAAAATGCAGAAATTAAATTGATATTTACCCCTGAGAGTTGGCATAAGGAATATTCTGACAAAATTCTTGCCGTTAAAACCGTAAAATCACTTGAAGAAGCTATAGAACATATAAACGAATATTCTTCAGGGCATACTGAATCGATTATTACAGAGTCCAGAGAAAATGCGGAAATATTTATGAATTCTGTTGATTCGGCGGGAGTTTATCATAATGTTTCCACAAGATTCGCCGATGGTTTTAGATACGGGTTCGGAGCTGAAGTCGGGATTTCCACAAACAAAACACATGCCAGAGGCCCTGTCGGTTTAGAGGGGTTAACGATATATAAATATACACTTCAAGGAAATGGTGATATTGTAAAAGATTACGTTGAACATAAAAAACATTTTAATCATAAAGATTTAGGGGTAAATTTATAATGAAAATAGGTGTAATTGGTTTAGGACTTATAGGCGGTTCGATATTTAAAAAATTGAAAGAGCTCGGAAAATACGAAGTTATCGGTGTTTCAAGGAGCGTTAAAGAGGACAATGTATCTGACGATTACAAAACTTTATCAGACTGCGATGTTGTATTTGTCTGCACCCCTATGAGTGTTACTCTTGATATTCTGGATAAAATAGAGAATTATGTAAACAAAAATACTATTGTAACTGATGTATGCAGCTTAAAAGGTTTTGTTTCAAAGAAACAATATAAATATTGTTTTATTCCTTCTCACCCAATGGCCGGAACAGAAAACAGCGGTTGGGAAAGTTCATTTCCGGAACTTTTTCAAAAAGCAAAATGGGTAATAACTCCTATGAACAGTGAAATTTCAGATAAGCAGGACATTTTGGAAAATCTTATAGAAGAAATGGGGGGAAAAGTAATAATTACAACTCCCGAAGAACATGACAAAGCCGTTGCTCTGATTTCTCACATGCCTATGGTTGTGGCACAGGCTCTTTGTGAAAATATCAGAGATAATCAATTGGCACAGACTCTCGCTTCATCAGGATTTAGAGATACAACAAGACTTGCCCTTTCCAATACCCAAATGGCAAATGATATGGTTAACATGAACAGAGAAAATATAGAGCTGGCATTAGATTCCTTAACAGAAAGCCTAAATAAACTGCTAGGGGAAGATTATAAGCAAAAGATTGAAACAATTAAAAATTTCAGAAAAGCCTTATATTAGTTTAAACCTTCGTCTATTTTAACTTTTACAACATCATAAATGTCAACTTTGTGTGACTTTCCTCGAATTTGTACGTCAGGAATTTTGATTACATCAGCAATTTGTCTTACAAGCTTGTATGTTGTCGCACTAATAAGCATTTTTGTTTTGTATGTTTTGTTATAACTTTCTAATCTGCTTGCAAGATTTACGGTATCACCGATAACTGTATATTCCATTCTGTTTACGGAGCCTATATTTCCGACAAAAACTTCTCCGGTATTAATTCCGATACCGATTTCTATTTCCGGCTTTCCTTCTCTTGCCCATTTTTTATGCAATTGCTCAACTTTTTTAAGCATTGCAAACCCGCATTTAACCGCATTTGTAGGATGGTTTTCATCCTGAATAGGTTCACCGAATACAGCTAGAACAGCATCTCCGATAAATTTGTTAATAATTCCGTTATATCCTGTAATTATAGGTTCCATTTCCGAAAAATATTCATTTAATATTTCAGAAACCTGTTGTGCGGGTAGATTTTCACTAAGAGAAGTAAAACCTCGTATATCTGCAAAAAGGACGGTCACGATAGCTTTCTTGCCACCCAAACCTAAATTATCAATATTCTCCATAACTCTTTGCATAACGTCTTGAGACATATACTTACCCATTGCATTCTGTACTTTAACCTTATTTTGGTTTTCTGTTATGTATTTGTTTGTGTATGCAAAAATTGTGGTTAACACAAACATTACAATCGGAGTAAGTACATTAATAACTACACTGCAATAAAAACAAGCGCAACATGAAACTATATATCCTATAATTATTAATACTATTGATATCACTGATTTTGTAAGATTTAAGAATTTTATGGAAAAATATACCAAAACCATCAACAGAATTGTCAATACTATATTTAAATACTGCGGAATTATATTAAGAAAATCATTATGAATAAGATTGTCTATAGAAGTCGCCTGAATATCAGCTCCGGGGTGATTCGGTCGAATAGAGCTGTTCCTAAAATCGTTTAAACCCTCACCTGCAGGGACATAAGCACCTATAACAACGACCTTATCTTTAAAAACTTCGGGATTAATTTTCGGTTTTCTGCCTTGCTTAATTTGTCTGTAAGAATTTATAATATCAATTGCGGAATAGCTTATGTGCGAATAAAATGTACCCTCATGCAATTTATAAAATTTTATGGGAAATACATTAAAACTGCCGGTGTGTGTGTATCTTATTTTTTGATTAATTTCGGGAAAAATCACTTTGTTATTTGTAAGCAAAATTTTTGATATTTTGTTGAGCAACATGAATGTTTTCATACTTAGTGATGGATAATAAGCACCCTTATATTTTATGAAATGATTCTGTGATCTTACAACTTCATCATAAATATAGTCATTCCCGCTGATTGGCCCCGGGAAAAGTCCGACTGAACCTACATTTTTTGCAACATTAAAATACGGCTCCGGAAAAATTAAAAGACTCTTGAACTCATACGGACTGATGTTGAAAAGTTTTCTAACTTTCTCATCTATTGTCGGTGTTGTCATATCTTCAACATTTTCCGAAAACTTTGCTTTAAATTTTTGGTCATATTTTCTGCCGAATTCCTCATTCTCCCAATAATTGTCCCCAACCATAAATCCTGAAACATAATTATCTATTTTTGTAATACATTTGAAGAATTTTTCATCAGATTTCGGATTATCATAATCCAAAGTATTAATTATTGCATCATAAACAATAACTTTGGCATGTGCATATTCATTTAAATAATCCAAAATATCGCAATATAACTCTCTTTTCCATGGCCAGCGATATTTTTCAACAGATTGTTTGTCAATCATTATAAGTACAACGTCATCATGCCCGTAGATTTGTTTGTTTTGATCAAACGGCAGCTTTTTAATAAGCACATTTTTATTCATAAAATCGTAAGCTTTTGGCTCTGCAATTGTATAAGTCAGAAAATATACCAAACACAAAAAAAGCAGTATTGCCAGCCAACTTAACAGACATTTTAATTTATCAAAATTTTTATCAATCATTTAATAATTCATTTAGTTAATAACTTACTAATTTATGATATAATAAATTAAATAAAAAAGGTTCGTATAAATGAGTGATAATTATTTCAAAATACTTGCGGAGGACAGAGTTTATCCTATTATAAGGGATAAAGACTATAAAAAAACAATAGATATCGCACAGGCATTGATTGATGGCGGGATTAGGCTTTTGGAAATAAATGTAGAAACTCCAGAAATTTTCAGTGCGATAAAAGAGATTTCAAAATCCGCAATCGTATGTGCAGGCGGGATTATAACTTCTACGCAGGCAGATTGGGCATTCCGAAACGGAGCAAAGCTTTTTGCATCTCCTATTTTTCAAATGAATCTTGTAAGAATATCCAAAAATTTGAGAATTCCTTTTATAGCAGGAACAACAACTGCAAATGAGGCATATAACGCTTGGAAAGCAAGAATACAACTTATAAAGATATTTCCTGCAGAAGCTATGGGCGGAGCTCAATATATAGAGAACATATTGCGCCAAATGCCTTTTTTAAACTTAATGCCTACCGGAGATATAAAGTTGAATAGCGTAGTTTCATATCTCAATGCAGGAGCAACAACCGTTGGTGTCGGTCGTGATTTCTATTTCGGTTACACCACAAATGAAATAACCGCACGAACAAAAGAGATTTTAACTGAAGTCAGAAATTTTTCTAAAAAGAATTTATAAAAATCCTGACTTGGAGAATGTATAATGCAAAAATACGTTATATCCGGATATATTGGTTTTGACAACTTTGGTGACGAAGCTATTGCAGGTGTTTTGATTAATTGTTTAAAAAGTTCTCATGCGGGAAAAATTACCGTTATATCAGCAAACCCTGATAAAACATCAAGGTTGTACGGAGTCAATTCCTGCGGAATGCTTAATTTTTTGCATCCAATTATAACTTCTGATGTGCTTATTTCAGGCGGTGGAAGTCTTTTGCAGGATGTTACAAGTTTAAAAAGTCTTATATATTACCTTATTGTCATAATGACCGCAATAATTTTCGGCAAAAAAGTCATAATTTTTGCCCAAGGATTTTCAAAATTCAGAACTAAAACGGGTAAATTATTAACGAAATTTGTTTTAAGAAGATGCCATAAGATTACCGTAAGAGATAAACAATCTCAAGATTATTTAAAAACATTTGGTATTGATTCGGAATTGGTTACAGACCCTGTTTTTGGAATAGATATTCCGCCGGTTTCCGAACATATCGGAATCGGAGTTCAACTCAGAAATTGCAGAGGTTTGGGGAATGAATTTTTGTCAGCTCTTGCGGAAGAAATTGCGGAAAAGTTTAAAAATCAAGAAGTTAAATTATTTTCGTTTCAAGATAATATTGATTTGCCGATTATTGAAAAATTTGCCGAATTTTTAACTTCAAACGGAGCAATTGTAAAAATATACAAAAATCTTCCGGTTCCTGAAGTTATTCATGAAGTATCGCAACTTGAATATTTTATCTCAATGAGATTCCACGGATGTTTGATTTCAGCAAAATCCGGAGTGAAAACACTCGGAATAAATTATGATAAAAAAATACAAACTTTGTCGGAAAATACAGGATTCTCTGCAATAAATATGTACGGGTGCGAGGTTAAAAACGGAATCAGTGAACTTTTAAGCCAAAACCCAAAAAATTATAAAATTCCGGAGTTTTCCCTTGATGCATTTAACTAAGCACCTTGCGATTTTTTTTATTTTACAGTATCATAATATGGCTAAGGGGTGGTGGAATAAACAGGACAGGGATAATACTTTCTGCCATAGATTAAAAATTTTAAAAAGGAAAAGTGAATATGAGCGGACATTCAAAATGGTCTACAATTAAGCACAAAAAGGCAAAAACCGACTCTTTGAGAGCGGCTGAATTTCAGAAGTTTTCGAGAGAAATTATAGTTGCCTCAAAACTCGGCGGCGGTGATCCAGCCGGTAATTTCAGGTTAAGAACCGCTATTGAAAAAGCAAAAGCGGCCGGGCTTCCGAATGATAATATCAAACGTGCAATTGAAAAAGGCTGCGGTTCAGGTAATAACGAAAATTACGAAGAAATAACTTATGAAGGGTACGCTGCAGGCGGAGTTGCGGTTGTAATTGAAGCAATGACAGACAACAGAAACCGTACTGCAGGAGATATAAGAAGTTATTTTACGAAATTCAACGGAAACTTAGGCGAAACAGGTTGTGTTGGGTGGATGTTTGATAAAAAAGGCTGCATAACTTTCAATGCTGATTCTGTTGATTTTGACAAACTTTTTGAAGCTGCAATTAACTTAGATGCTGAAGATATTCAGGAAGAGGAAGGCGAATACAAAGTTTACACATCAGTTCCGAATCTTCAGCCAATTGTAGAGGGACTTGAAAAAGAAGGGTTCAAATCTGTCACGGCAGAATTTACAAGAATTCCGCAAAATACGGTTCCCGTAACTGATGAAAAGACTGCAACAAATATAATGCGTTTGCTTGGCAGATTGGAAGAGCATGATGATGTTCAAAATGTTTATGCAAACTTTGATATAGATGATGACTTGATGGAAAAACTTGATGTATAAGTATATAGGAGGACAACAATTATGATGAATATGATGAATATGATGAAACAAGCACAAAATATTCAAAAGAAATTGGTAGAAGCTCAAAATGAATTATCAAATACAGATGTTACTGCAGAAGCAGGAAATGGCTCGGTAAAAGTTGTTTGTGACGGAAAAGGGATTTTTAAATCAATCAAACTTTCTGCTGAAGCTATCAATGCAGAAAATCCCGCATCAGTATCTCAAGATGATATTGAAATGCTTGAAGATTTGATTACTTCTGCAATGAACAGTGCGACTGAAAAATCCAAAACTGTTCTTGAAACCAAGATGAAATCCGTAACCGGCGGAGTATCAATTCCGGGACTTATGTAATAAAAATCTATTGCCGTAGTATCATAGTGCATTAATTAAAAAGATGATTTATCCGAAGAGTATAGCTACATTAATAGAACAGTTTCAAAAATTTCCGTCCGTTGGGCCGAAATCGGCACAGCGGATGGCTTTTCAGATTTTAAAAATGCCTTTAAGTGAAGTTGAAAAATTTGCGGATTCAATATTGGTTGCCAAAAGAAGCGCAAAGACTTGCGAAATATGTTTTAATATATCAACACAAAGTCCTTGTGAAATATGTTCCTCAAACAATCGTAACCGTTCGGTTATTTGTGTAGTTGCTGAAACTAAGGATTTAATTGCAATCGAAAAAACTAACGAATACAAAGGACTTTATCATGTCTTACAAGGATTGATTTCACCTATGGACGGAATCGGCGCAGAGGATATAAGAATCAAAGAATTACTTACAAGACTTACAAATGAAGAAGTCCAAGAGGTTATATTGGCTCTTTCTCCGTCTGTTGAAGGAGAAGCGACAAGTCTTTATTTAACAAAACTAATAAAGCCTTTCGGAATAAAGATTTCAAGGATTGCATTCGGATTGCCTGTCGGAGCGGATTTGGAATACGCAGACGAAGTTACACTTGCCCGTGCAATAGAAGGCAGACGGGAACTGTAAATTATTATTCGTCGCTATATTTACCCCTAGTCAGCAAATTGTTCTGCAACTTCAAAGGGTTGCTCTGCAAGCTTTAAAGTTTCACGGTCTATGATACCTCTTTTAAGCTCTGTAAATGATGCTTTTTGGGAGTTAAACATTTTTTTTAAGAATTCATAAGCCACTTTCGGATCGCATTTGGTTCCGCAAGTAAACAAATCAACCGCAGCATAACCTAATTCAGGCCATGTATGAATTGCCAAATGACTTTCGGAAATAATAACTACTCCGCTCACTCCGTAGGGGTTAAACATATGAAAACACTTTTGAACTATTGTTGCACCACATTCCAGTGCTGCATCTATCATAAATTTTTCGACTTTATCGATATTATTAAGGATGTTTGAATCACATTCAAAAAACTCTGCAAGTACGTGTTGTCCCAAGTTAACTTTGTCCAAATGCTGCTCTTCCAGAGCTTCTATAGAAGATGATACTACTGCCAATTCATGTGCCTCCTTTATATATTTTTTCTGATAACGTATTACATAATACTATAAAAAACAAAAAATAAAAAATATATACGGCATGTAATGTATAATTTAACAAAACTTAATATTAAATAATACAGACATTACCTATATTTAACATAAGCATTTTCGCTATGATAAGACTTTATATAATCTAAAGCATCCTCCGGTGAATTTGCTATATAATATACGTTTCTGAGTTCTTTATCGGCAAAGCCCTGATTTATAACATTTTCGAAAAACTCAACAAGCGGATTGTATAAGCCGTTTGTATTTAATATTACAATCGGCTTATTGGAATACCCCAACTGTTTTTGAGTAATCATTTCGGAAATTTCTTCCAATGTTCCAAAACCGCCAGCTATAGCTATAACCGCATCAGAAAGTTGGTCAAGTTTTGCTTTACGCTCTCTCATTCCCTCAGTTAAATAAAACTCGTCACAGTCATCAGGATTTGCGAGCCCTACATCCGCAAGCTTTTTAGGCATAATGCCATAGACCTTTCCGCCTGCCTGTTTAGCTGCACCTGCGCAAGCATACATCAGGCCTCTTCTGCTTCCGCCATATACAACACCATAGCCCGATTGTGCTATTAAAAACCCAAGCATTTGGGCATCTTTATAATATACTTCCGCCAAATCGTTTGAAGCGGAAGCAAATACACATATATTTCTTATTGAATCAGTCAAAATTGCCTCCCATCAAATAATAGCTTGAACAACAAAGTCCTGTTCCGTTTTTTGAACAATCTTGTTTTTGCTCAATTATAGGTTCGGATTTGCAGAACGGTTCAAACCTATCCTCATAAATATTCATACCATAAACATCTTTTCCCCATACATTAGGTCCTGACTTGCCGTTAACATCATACATAAATACACCTCGCAGATTATCTTGCTCGGATTCAAAAAGTTTGACGGATAAAGTCGCATTTGAATATGTATTTTTATAATCCCTAAATCTGTATGTATCGTTAGGATATGTTCCGTTTAAAAAAGTTATTCTGTATCCTTTCATATCATTTTTTATATCGTTTTCCAAAACCTTTAAAAAAGCTTCTTTAAATTCGGTTTTATTCTCTTCTCTATCTGTATTGACCGAATAAAATATGTTTGTAAAATCGTTTTGTACATTTCGCCATTTTGAAGTATTTTTTGCTTGTTTTGTATCATCCAAAGAAAGAGGTGCAACCAAAAATGCAACTATTAAAAATATTACAAAAAGTATTGAAACTTCCACTATTGTAAATCCATATTTTTTCATCCCATTTCCTCTTCTTTTAGCTTTTTAGTTACCCATTTACTCCTAGCCTGCTAAATCACGACGTTTTTTAGCTTCCATAAGTTTATCATAAATCCACTCCGGCACAAAGTTTTTACCCAGAATAATCTGTCCGTTCATAATGTTCGGAACATGAAAATCCGAGCCGCCGGTCACTATTAAACCTAAATTTTCCGCCATAGATGAAAAATATTCAACAATAGCCGGTGAATGTTTTCTGTGATATGCCTCGATTCCAACAAGACCGCAATTCATTAATTGCTTAATCAAATCTTCTGCAATATCAATATCATAAGGATGAGCTATAACAGGAAGTCCGCCTGAGTCATATATAACTTCCACCGCATCAAAAGGAGAAACCGTTTTTCTTTCAACGTATACCGGAGAATCTCTGTGAATATACTTCTTATACGCATCCATTACATTGCTTGTCCCGCCGACATTTGTAATAGCTTTTGCAATATGCGGACGCCCTATAGAACCGCCTTCTGCCACCATATTCTTGACATCTTCAAAATTAATTTTAATACCCTCTTTTTTATTTAAAAGAGCGAGAATTTCTTTTGTCTGCCTTATACGAGCCTGCTGTTGAACTTTTAACAGATTTTTAAAATCACTGTTTTCAATATCCGGAAAATATCCGAGAATATGAACTTCATATTCCTTATACAAAGTATTTACCTCAATACCCTGTATAAGTTTGAGGTTTAGATTATTCTCAGCAATATGTTTCTGGGCAACATTATATGAAAGCACATTATCATGGTCCGTAAGCGCAATAACTTCCAGCCCCGCTTCCACAGCCAAATCAGCAATTTTTTCCGGAGAAAAAACACCGTCAGAATAATAAGTGTGAATATGAAAATCGCCTTTCATCCCACACCTCCATCATCAACCGCCTGTATCAAGGTTGACCTCCTTATCATGTTCATTATTATCTACAATAAAATCAATCCTTTTTATCTGTGTTGCTTTGGTTTTATCAATCAAAACCTCAACACCGTTAATTTGCGTTGACTTACCCTGCGCTACCTCATAGCGTTCAGGCAGGCTTGTAAACAACCTTTTTAGGGATGTTGAAAATTCCATACCTATAACCCCGTCACAAGACCCGCAGAAACCTGCATCAGTAATATATGCCATTCCGTTTATTATTTTTTCATCTGCAGTTTGAATGTGTGTATGTGTGCCAAAGAAACCTTTTATCAGGGCGTTTTCTTCGGTATTAAATTCCTGTGCCAAATATTTTGAGAAACAAACCTTTTCTGCAGTAGCTTCGGCATGGAAATCAATAAATATACTTGTTACACCATTGTCTTTTAATCGTCTGATTTCCTCTGTTACAATTTGCCATGGTGAATCAATAGGGGGCATAAACACTCGGCCCAAAGCATTTATAACAGCAATTTTTTCGTCTCCGATTTCAAAAATTTGAGAACCGATTCCGGGTGTACCTGCAGGATAATTTATCGGACGAAGCAGATTTTCAGCTGAATCAATATATTCGTAAATATCTTTTTTATCCCAAATATGATTACCTGATGTCATACAATCTATACCGGATTGACAAAGTTCTTCGTAATTTTTCTTTGTTAACCCGAAACCATGTGAAGCATTCTCGATATTCGCAATTACAAAAGGGGTAAAAGTATCAGTAGCAGACTCATTTTTAAGTGACATAAGATAAGACATAACGGCATTTCTGCCTTGCCTTCCTGTTATATCACCTAAAAATAATATTCTTTTCGTTCCCATTTTTTATTTGAGGCAGCATGGCTTAAGGCAATAACCTCTTAATGCCCTAGTGCCTTAGCGCCCTAGTGCCTTTCTTTTACTTTGCTATTTCTGTTGCTCTAAATTCACGAACAACAGTAACTTTTATTTGTCCTGGATAATCGAGTTCATCCTCAATTTTCTTTGCAATATCCCTTGCAAGTTTTTGTGAAGCTAAATCGTCAAACTTTTCAGCTTCAACAATAACTCGAACTTCTCTGCCCGCTTGAACCGCAAAAGACTGTTTAATCCCTTCATATCCGTTTACAATTTCTTCAATTTTTTGTAAACGTTTGATATATATTTCTAAAGTATCACGTCTTGCTCCCGGTCTTCCGGCAGAAATAGCATCCGCAAGTTTAACAAGTACTGCTTCAATTGTATTTGCCGTAACATCATCATGATGAGCTTCTATCGCATGAATTACTTCGGATTTTTCCCCGTAACGCGCCGCAAGTTCAACACCTAGCTGTATATGTGTTCCTTCCTGTGTTTGATCAACCGCCTTACCTATATCGTGAAGTAATCCCGCACGTTTTGCAACCGCTACATTTGCTCCGAGTTCAGCCGCAAGCATGCCGGCGATATGACCGACTTCAAGAGAGTGTTTCAAAACATTCTGGCCGTAGCTTGTTCTGTAATACAAACGTCCTAAGTTTTTTATAAGTTCTTTATTCAAACCCATAACACCCATATCAACCGCAGCATTTTCACCCTCTTTCATTATTTTACGTTCAACTTCTTCTGTTGCCTTTTCAACAGTTTCTTCAATTCTCACGGGGTGAATTCTTCCGTCTTGAATAAGTTTTTCAAGCGTAATCTTCGCAATTTCACGTCTTACAGGGTCAAAGGATGAAAGTACAACTGCCTCAGGGGTATCATCAATAATCAAATCAACTCCTGTTAAAGTTTCTAAAGTTCTTATATTTCTTCCTTCACGTCCTATTATACGACCTTTCATTTCATCATTAGGCAAAGAGACAACAGAAACAGTTGATTCTACAACCTGATCCATCATGCATCTTTGCATTGTCGAAGAAAGGATTTCTTTTGATTTTTCAACGGCATCTTCACGAATTTTGGCTTCGTTTTCACGAATAAGCTGCATCTGCTCTTGGGCAAGTTCATTTTTTATTTGTTCAAGAAGCATTTTCTTTGCATCTTCAGTAGAAAGTCCTGCAATTCTTTCCAGTTCTGTCGTTCTTTTTTGTGTAATTTCGTCAAGCAAATCTTCTTTTTCGATAATTCTGTCTTTCATTTTATCGAGTTCGACTTCCTTGTCGGTTATTTCTTGAATCTTGTTTTCAAGCATATCTTCACGTTTTGACAGCTTGTTTTCAATTTGGGCGAACTCTCTTCTTCTTTCTCTTTCATCTTCGTTTAATTGTTCTCTCTCTTTTTGTAAAGCTTCTTTTGCTTTAATCATTGCTTCTTTTTGAAGCATCGTTTCTTTTTCTTTTAAATCTTGCATCGCAATGTTTGTTTGTCGTACAAAGTCTTTATATTTAACCCTCTGCACAACAATTATTGCAGCAAGTATTACCGCTACTGTTATTATTGCAACAACAAGTAATGCACTGTTCATACTGCACCTTTACCTTTTCTATTTTCTTATATATATACGATATTCCGGCACATATAACCTACCGGACAACTTTCATAATTAAATATTTAAGCCTCTTATCGCATATATCCTCAAAAATTTTTATCTACTACTATGCTTATATGATATCATGTTTTTAAGGTTTTGTATACAAAAATTGTGAACATTTATTAAGCAGAAATTATCAATTTATATATTTTACCCAAGTCATAACTAAATATTCAATCAATTGTATAAAAGATGGTTTTTTGTTGTTTCACCTGCTCTGAAAAACTAAAAGCATACCGTAATGACAGGATTATTAATTACACCTTCTCACCCTACAACCGCATAGTCTATAAGCGGATTCGGCTCTTTAAATTCTTCATCTAACTCTTAATTCATTATGTATATCTAACTCTAAATATAACGACATGCCTTTGAAATACTTTAACTTTATTTGGGAAATTGTTACAAAAATTAATATTAAAAAGCGGATGTAAGCTAAATCTTACATCCGCCTTTTATTCTTAAATTTAATTATTCTACTTCACCGGCAGTTTTACCGTATCTTCTGATTGTTGAATTCAGAAGATTTTCGTGATGCTTGTCTCTGTATATTTGACACAAAAGCTTGTAAGCATGTTTATTATACGGATTTGATCTCAAAAGCTGTTCAAGTTGTTGTACAGCAGTATTTGAACGTTTCATATAATAGTTCAATAACGGTGGTAATGTTATTGTCAAATCATTTTCATCCGTATTCCAAGCTATATCGGCAGCGCTCTTTGCCTCATCATACATTTCAGCATCAAGATACATAACTGCGATTTCATAATATACTTCCGAACGATTTCTCATATCGCTCTTTGTTTGAGCAACTATTTGATATTCGCGTGCAGCTTTATCATATTGAGCACGTTTTCTGTATTGTTCTGCAAGCGCTAAGTGAGATGCTACGTCCCCGCCAACATATTCATTCAGGTTTGTATTATCATCAACCGGCACATTTAATGTAGAAAGTATTTCGGAAGATGTGAACAATATTGATTTTTCACTTTGTGAAAGCGGAATATTTGTTATATCCGGAATAGTTGCATATACTAATGCCAATGTTTTTAGGTCTCTGGTAGTAATTTCTGTATTGAATTTTGTACCTATAGGATACATAACATCATAAATACTCGGGCTGTTTCCTGTCAAACCGATTGAATGACCTACTTCCTGTAATGCTGATGAATACAACTGTTTGGAATCGTGACTATGACCTTTTTTATCAACTTTGCTAAAAGTAATAACCGAATCAGTGATTCTGTTTCCGTTAACAGCAAATTCATGTACACCGATAGCATCATTAGCACTAACGTTTTTGAAATAGCATTTCATATCAGCTTGAGAAGGATCTTCAACAAATTGGAATCTTACAATTCCTTCGCTTGCTCTTTGCCAAGCCAAATAAGCATTCATAACAACTTCTCTGTAATATTCAGGAACATCTTTCGAGTCTTGAACATAAACGGTCAAAGGCATATTTTCCTTATTCCATCTGACTATTCTGCCTCTCTGGCAAATTTGTCTGTAATAACTGTCAATAACTGCAGCTTTAATTGTTTTTTCACTCATTGATTTATCATAACCAAGAGTAATTGCAGATATTTTCTGCAAACCAAAATTTTGTTCCTGCGGAGCTTGTTGCACATTTAGCAGTGCGAATGCTCCGAATGCAATCAGGAAAGTACCGATAACTAATTTTTTCATTTGTTTATAACCTCATTTTTGTATTATATTGTTTCCAACTATATGTAAAACACGTAAATATATTTTTTGCCCATTATACTACAGATAAAATAAATTTACAATTATGATATTTCATGATAGACTTGCAATAGGAGGGGTATATGCACGAATATGTCTTTAAAATGAAAAAAGGTGATATTGAAATTGAACTAAAATCTGATGATTTGGAATTTGTTGAAGAACAATTAAATAAATGGCGCGAAGAGCTTTTACAACAAGATTAAAAGGTAATTTATGGCAACATATTCATTTACAATCAGAAAAGGCAAATATCAGCTTGATTTAGTCACAACGGATAAAGAACTGCTAAATGAACAATTTGAAAAATGGGTTCGTGGAGCGAGTATTTATGCCAAACAAAAAAAAGCTCTTGAGCATAAAGAAATCGTTAATGACATAATTCAGGCGGAAAATAAAATTACTGAAGAAAACATAAAAAAACAAATTAACCAATCACAACCAAAAACAACATCAGAAACAGAAATACCGCTATCTGAAGTGAAAAATAAAGAACCGCACCAAGATGAGCTTGATATATTTTATGCCCCGCCGGAAACGGAAATTCCTGTGACGGAAGAAAAAGAATCCGCACAAGACTCAACAGTTTTTGATGCTATTTTGAATAATTCTATTAAAAATCCGCAAACAGAGTTGTCTTTTAAACCGAATCCGTCCATTAAAAAAGATAATGCTTTCATTAACTTTATCAGCGATAAAAAAATTGAGAAAAAAATTGATTATTTGTTGTTAACGGCTTATTACTTCTCTCAATATGAACAGAGACCGAGATTTACTTTAAAACAACTAAATTCAAAACTTATGCAAAATTTAGCCGTAATTATCGACCACAGTGTTTTGCAGGAAGCAATTAACAGAGATTATATTGAATGTTTACCCGATTTAACAGGCTTAGTCGGAGCAAGTGAATACAGACTAACCGCATACGGCGAAAAAACCATTTTAGATGCTTAATTAGCCATATCCTTAATAAAAATTTACAATTATAGTAGCAAATTTTATTTTTAGGTGCTTTTATTATATTGTAATTATAAGGGAGGAAATATTATGTTAATACAGCCAATCAACAGTATTCAATATAGTAATTCAACTAATTTTCGTGCATTGAAAGTGGGTGAAACAGAGATTAAAGAGATAGAGCAAAAAGCCGGAAATAAATGGGCAGAAGGAGTTAGAAACAGTCTTCCAAAACTCAGGGAAATGGCAAGCTTTGTAGATATTCTTATTTTTTCTAAGGAAAAAAGTAATGATGTCGCACATCAAGGAATTGTTATTCGTATATTGGAAAAGATGCCTGATACTAAAAAGAATTTTCTAAACTGGTTCAAACTATGGAATTGGGCTCCGAGATATGCACAATACACTTTGGCAAATTATGAGCTTAAAGAAGATGCAAATATTGCAGATGAAATTGTGAAAATAGTTACATTTTTAAAAAATAAATATGGAAGAGATTTAACTCCTTAGTGGATTTTAAAAGGAGAAAATATTATGTTAGTACAACCCGTAAATAACTCTCAAAATAACAGGTCAACTAATTTTTGCGCATTATATACGAATATTCCCAAAATTGAAAGAAAAGTCGGGGAAAAATGGGCAAATGGAATTAATGAAAGCCTGCCGCGTCTTTGTGAACTGGCTAAAGACGTAGATATTTTTATCTCGCCATGGAAAGACGATCCTGAAATCGATAAACACGGACTTGATATTCAAGTATACGAAAAATGCCCGGATTTCATTAAAAATCCTATTAAAATATTAAAATTTATTTGGAATGCAAGGTACGATGTAGTACACCTTAAAAACCGAGAGATTCGTGAAGATGAAAATATAGCAGATAAAATTGTACAATATGTTACTGATTCAAAAAAATTTTTACAAGAACGTATATAGAATCAATTTTTTAAAAATCCCAGAATATTTTTCAAAACTTCTTCCGAAAAAAGTTCTTTCATTTGGACTCTCGGAGTATCCGATGATTTGAGGATTTTGTATATCTTGTATTTTTTTGGAGTATAAATGCAAGAGTACATTAATCCTACCGGTTTCTCAGCAGTACCCCCTGTCGGACCCGCTATTCCGGTTGTAGAAACACAGATATCAGAACCTGTCAACTCGTATAATCCTCTTGCCATTTGATAAGCACATTCTTCACTAACCGCCCCTTTTGTATCCAGAATTTCTTTCTCAACTCCAAGCATTTTTATTTTTGCTTCATTGGCATAAGTTACAAGGTTCAGGGTTATATATGCCGAACTTCCGGAAACATCCGTCAACTTTGAACTTAAAAGTCCGCCCGTACAAGATTCTACGGTTGAAATAGTAAGATTATTTTCTGCGAGGTACTTTCCTATATCAAATGCATATTTCATTAATAAGTTGTCCTTTTAAGTATGACCTTAGAATGTTCATCATAGAGATTATGCTTATACCAAACTCCTTTGAATGTTCCGTCAGGTTCGTAAAGATATTGATTATCCTTGGAAACATAATATATTGCGCTGACAGGTTTTCCCGAAACTTTGTATTGAATTGCACAATACGGATAATCAGGGTATTCACCGTAAATATAATCCACATATCTTAAATGTCCCAGTGCATCATAATAATAGGATTTTGAAACATCTTTTTTATCTTGTAGCGCATACATATAAATATTTTTCTGGTTTTTATAATAGAAAGCCGAAATATTATAATCGCCGCACTCTTTGTGACCCGCTGATGCCGCCATATAATGCTCCAAATGCTGTTTATCTTTTAATTTGTCTTTAAAATTCTGTCTAAATCCATCTTGCTTAACAACGGGATTTTCGAAAATAATATCACGAACTTCGCTTATTATTGCCTCTTTTTCTATGTCTTTCTTTCTAATCCAGTCATAAGTAATATCTGCAATATAAATATCGTTATAATTTGCAAAACTCAAAGTCTGCGTAAACAAAACAGCTATAAGCAAATAAAAAAGTTTTTTCATAAATCCTCCGTCAAGATAATTATAGCATATTAAAATGATTTTGTAGTATAATCTAAGAATGGTTAGATTAGTCGGTTATGATAATGTAAAATTACTTACAAATATAGTTACGGGGTTTTTCAGTTTTCAGAAATATTTTACGCATATTGAGCCTGTCAACTTTCCGAATGCAGAGCCGTGTCTTTATGCAATGTGGCATAATAATCAATGTTGCGTATACGGATTGCCGAATAAGAGCACTACAAGCGTTATGGTAAGTCATTCACAAGACGGAGAAATTGTTGCTGCATCTATTGAAAGAGCTTTCGGATTTAAAACAATAAGGGCTTCCAAAGCAAGAAGAGGCTCTATCGGAGGCACAATGCAGATGATTGAGGCATTAAAAAACGGTGAGAACGGAGCAATAATGGTTGACGGGCCCAAAGGGCCTGTTTATAAAGCAAAAGACGGCGCAATAAAAATCGCTAAACTTGCCGGAGTTCCTATTGTTCCAATGGTTTGGTATTCAAACAATTTCAATTTAGTGAAATTCAAATCTTGGGACAAATTACAGGTTCCGTTTTTGGATGTGCGTTTAATCAATTTATACGGGGAGCCTATCTATGTCCCTGCTGACGGAGATGATGCGTCTGATGAAGAATATCGTTTAAAACTGGAGAAAAGTCTTCTGGAACTGAAAGACAGGGCTCCGGAAGAATACAAGAAAGTGTATTGGCACGGTTTATGGAAAAAAAGAAGAAAAAAATAAAACTTCTTGCTCTGCAAATGGGTTCAAAGATTGGGGATAAAGAAGAAAATATTAAAACAGTAAAAAAACTTCTGGAAAGAAACCTGTCTAAACACTCAGCGGATTTTGTATTTTTACCGGAAGTCTGGACTGTCGGATGGGATTGTCCGTCTTTTAAAGACTGTGCAGAGGAACTTGACTCTGCCGCTTCAATTTCAATGCTCAAATCAATGGCAAAAGAATATAATACAAACATTATTGGCGGAAGCATAATTTTAAAAAATGATGAAAGATATTATAATTCATGCCCTGTGATAAACAGGAATGGGGAACTTGTCTGTACCTATGAAAAAAACCATCTTTTTTCATACTACGGATGCAACGAAGGTGATATTGTTCAGCTTGGGAAAAATCCGATTATGGTTGAACTTGACGGAGTTAAAATCGGGCTTTCAATTTGTTATGATATAAGATTTCCGGAATTATATCGTGCTTACAGAAAAGCAGGAGCGGATATCCTCGTCAATATGGCAGCTTGGGGGGCGAGTAAAAAAATCCCGTGGGATAGCATGACAACTTCACGAGCTGTCGAAAATCAAACATATTTTGTTGCTCTGACACAAACAGGAACACTTAAAGACGGAGAAAAAAATCTCGGCCATTCTATGATTTTGAACTATAAAGGAGATATTTTATCCGAAATTAATAAAAAAGAGGACGGAATTTATGCAGAGATTAATTTGGAAGAAATGTATGAATTTCGAGATAAATGCACTGTTTTAAATGATATAAAAGATTCTTATGAGGTAATAATAAAATGAAAAAAGTACTGTTGACGTTAATTATTATTGCGCTATGTTCATTAAACGTTCAGGCGAAATCAATACAAAAAGAATTTGCCGATATAATTGCCGATTCGGGCATCAGAAAAGAGTCAATCTCAGTTTCTTTTCGTGATGCAAAAAATGGAAATATTGTCTACGCTCTTAACAGCAAAATTTTAATGAATCCGGCATCCGTACAAAAAATATTAACCATGCCTGCTGCTGCACAAACATTGGGAAAAGACTACAAATTCAAAACAGAACTCTATACAAGAGATGATGAATCATATTTGATAAAACTATCAGGAGACCCTTATTTAAGGTATTCTGATTTAAAAGATTTGACAAAATCCGTAAAAAGAACCACACAAAATATTTATATTGATGACAGTATTCTTGATAAAAAATATTGGGGTGAGGGATGGCAATGGGACGATGATATGAACACTCTCATGCCGAAATTCGGAGCTTATAATTTGGACAAAAACCTTATTAAACTGCAAATTGTACCGTCAGAAACCGGAGGATTTGCAACTATTCTAAATCCAAGCAAGTATCCGCTTGTGTTTATGAACACTATTACAAGCTCAAATAAAACAGCCTTGGATATTAAACGTGAATTGACAGCAGCAAACAACGTCCTGACTCTTAGCGGAACAGTTGCAAGACAAACAACCGCTTACGTCCCGTCAAACGATATAAAGCGCTATTTTGAAATTCAACTTACAAGAGCTTTAGGCGAAAACAGAGTCTATTTAAAAAACCCTTTTGTCGTACAGAAAAAATCCGACAAAGACAAATTTGAAAAAAGTATTGAACACGAACTCTCTTTTGCATTAAATGACATTTTAAAAAACAGCAATAATATGTCAGCAGAAACGGTATTCAAACTTGCCGGCGGTAAATATAAAGGAGAAAACGGTACCGATATAGCCGGAATCGAGATGTTCAACGATTTTTGTAAAAAAAATAATATAGACAGTTCAGAAATAAAAATCGTTGACGGAAGCGGTGTTTCAAAAAATAATCTTGTAAATGCAGATTTTATATCAAATTTCTTGTATAAAAATAAAGATAATGACGTTATGAAGTACTTACCAAAACCTGGAGAAGGAACTCTTGAACAAAGATTACTCCCGTTAAAAGATTTTCTGACAGCAAAAACAGGTACGCTTTCCGGCATAAGTTCTTTAGCAGGTTATCTGAAAACTAAATCCGGAAAAGAATACACTTTTTGTATAATCCAAAATGATGTGAAACTTTCACCCTCTGAGAAAAAACGTCTGGAAGACTACATAGTAAGAGAGGCATACCTTAAATTATAAAAACTATTTATCTGCCTCCGGAGTCTGTAATCCTGCCCAAAGTCCTACCGCAGCTGCTCCTGCTAAAACTGCAGCCGGTATGGTCAAAATAAGTGCAGTACCGCCTAATATCGCACCAATAAGTTTCGCAGCATCAGTTCCGCCTCGCTTAAAACTCGGATTGCTCTGTGCCGTTGCCATCGGATTTTGCTGTTTAAAATTTACTACTGATTTTTTGTTACTTGTTTTTGGTGAATAACAAGCACACGTAACTGGTAATACTCTCATAATAATACCTCTTACTATTTATATTTATAAAGCCATCTTTAAGTGTTTTGACATTATATCAGCTTTTTATTTTTTTGTCAATATGAGCATGACATGTCTTTAATTATTAAATTTTCGGATTTTGATTAGCCGTATTTTTGATTACCGCCTAAATAGAGGATATATTGTGCCATTTAATTTTCTATAATATAGATAAAATGTACGAAACAATTTCACAATATTTAGAATATTTGGAACTTGAAAAGGGCTTATCTCAAAACACCATAGATGCCTATAGGAGAGATTTATACGAATTTGCGAATTTTTCCGAATGTAATATTGATGAAACCGACAGAAATAAGCTTTCTTTATTTATAAGACACTTAAAAGAACAAGCCCTTGCTCCCACAAGCATAATAAGAAAAGTTGCATCCCTAAGAAATTTTTTCAAGTGGGTTTATTCCATGAATATTATTGACAAAAATCCGGCATCAACCCTTGAACAACCAAAAGCACCTCAAAGGTTACCTAAAGTTGTTTCTTTAAAAGAAATAGAAGAAATGCTCCATTCAAATTTATCTCCAATACAAAGTGTAATAATCGAACTCCTTTACAGCTGCGGATTGAGAGTTTCCGAATTGGTAAACCTCAACTTGCAGGATATTGATATTACATCTAAATATATCCGCTGTTTTGGCAAAGGCTCAAAAGAAAGAATTCTTCCTATCGGGAAACAAGCTATTGAAAGACTTAAAAATTACTTTCCCGAACGTGATTTTATCATCAAAAAATATAATCTTGATACTAAAAGACTCTTGATATTTGATTCAGGACGAATTGCAAACAGACAGGATATTTATACATTTATTCACGAAAGGGGTAAATGTATACACAAAAATATTTCTCCTCACACATTGAGGCACAGTTTTGCAACACATCTGCTCGAAAACGGTGCTGATTTAAGGGTTGTGCAGGAGCTATTGGGGCACAGTGATGTTTCTACAACACAACTATACACACACATAAGTAAAAAACGCCTAAAAGATGTTTATTTTAGTATTAATAAAGATTAAACAAGCATGCGTGCATCTATTTTTTGCTTCGTCTTAACAAACTCCAACCTTGCGTTTTATCTTTTAATGCTGAATCAAGGAAATCCATACTGACCGTTTTTATACTTTTGACAAACTTACTGAAAGTCTCCTGCTCCGATTGACCGGATTCATCACATACAAGTATTTCCTTTGGCAAGTTAGGCAAATTAAGATGTTCTTCCCGTTTTAGTTTTCTTATTCTCCCCGGAAACTCATTGTTAGAATCTGCTTTTTTTCTGTGAAAGAAATTCATAATACGCACCACCCAGGAAGGTTTTTTATTATTGTTAATACTCGTTTCTGATTCAGGAAATAAACTCAACTTATAACCCTTTTTTGAGCCCTCAAGTTTCGCCATGAAATTGTATTTTTTGCCCAAATTATCAACTATTGCACAGGAATTCAAAATAGCATCCATAGCGCAAAGATATTTTCCGCTATTTGCATAAAAATATTTATTACTCTTTATCCCCTTTAGATTTCCAAAATTAACATCACTGTTGTTTATTGACTGTACTTGCATTTTTTATACCCATCGATTTATCTACATTATATCTAAAACACGTAAAAATATTTTTTGCGTATTATTTTTACCCCACTTCTGCAAGCTTTTCGAGTTTTAATTTCTGGTCATATTCCACAAGAAGATTAATAAGTTCGTCCAAATCCCCGTCAATAACGGTCCAAACATTGAGATTCTGTCCTATTCTGTGGTCAGTCAAACGGCCTTGAGGGAAGTTGTAAGTTCTTATACGCTCGGACCTGTCCCCTGTTCCGACTTGAGAACGGCGAAGGTCAGTAATTTCCTGCATTTGCTTTTGAACTTCCAAATCATACAATTTTGAACGCAAAATTTGCATTGCACGTTCTTTATTCTGCAATTGTGAACGTTCTTCGGTACAGAAAATCATTATTCCTGTCGGTTTATGGAAAAGTCGTGCTGCCGTTTCAACCTTGTTTACGTTCTGACCGCCTGCACCGCCTGAACGTGCGGTAGACATCTCTATATCTTCGGGGCGAATTTCAATTTCAACATCATCAACTTCCGGCATAACTGCAACTGTTGCGGTTGAAGTGTGAACTCTGCCTTGAGATTCGGTTTCAGGTACTCTTTGTACTCTGTGAACACCTGATTCATATTTTAATCTTGAATAAACAGCGTCACCTTTAATAGAAATGATAATTTCTGAATATCCGCCTGCCTCACATTCGGTTTTAGAAAGTATTTGAGTTTGCCAACCCATTTTGTCCGCATATTTTAGATACATCCTTGCCAAATCTCCGGCAAAAATATTGGCTTCGTCACCGCCTGCACCGCCTCTGATTTCGAGCATAATATCTTTATCATCCATCGGGTCGCGGGGAAGAAGAAGTATTTTCATCTTTTCTTCAAATACAGGAAGTTTTGCCTCATTTTCTTCAATTTCCGCTTTTAAAAACGCTTTCATTTCCTCATCTTTTTCTTCATGAATCATTTGTTTTGCATCTTCTATTGCATCAACGGCTTTTTTCCATTCATAATAAAGATTAACCGTTTCTTCCATGGATTTTCTCTGCTTAGATAAATCTCTAAATCTGTTATAATCCTGAATTACCGCAGGGTCAGAAAGCGTCTGCCCAAGTTCAATATATTTCTTTTCAATCTGAACAATTTTGTCTAACATGTCTTTCATAAATACATACCTCTATAGTGATGAGTATAAATGAAACAGGCTCTAACGTAAAGTAGATAAAAAAATCAGGTTAATGATTTTTGCCATTAAGCCTGAGGAGAAAGTGGAATTTTGAAGAAATATAATGTGAAGTATAAAAATGAAAGTATTAATAGTTATTTCAACATTGTAGAAATAAATCTGATTGAATCATCCTTGAGTTCTTTAAAGAAATCTACGGTAATCTTTGAAAGAGGTCTTTCATCAATTTTGTCAAATATAGCATATATTGGATCTCCGCCGTTGTTGAATCTCATT
>JAEEGL010732138.1_pt1 | contig 23898 bp, 25 predicted proteins | sample 9134231 | NCBI WGS metagenome assembly JAEEGL01 (sample SAMN16246548, study PRJNA631951) | gut metagenome | biome: gut microbiome; feature: rumen; material: fiber-attached | host: Bos | place: Iran: Karaj | collected 2018-10 | reverse complement strand
GTCATAATGACCGCAAATACAGATATGATCACCGTGAACAATCCGGCCATTACTATAGCCAGCAATATAAGCCCCGGCGCCGGATGCCCCAGATTATTCGCGGTATCAGCAGCCGCAGTATCCGCATATGCTCCGAGCGTTGTTAACACTACGTCTATAACCAGCTGAGCCGGTATGAGCAACAGCCAGAGTAATGCCGCTGCCGGTTTCTTAGGTTCTTTCATTATTCTTTCTCCCAAACAGGTTCTACACCCGGTATCTCCATATCATCAATGTAATAGGCTATATGATCCGCCCCCATGGCTTCCGCAGGAAGGCAGTAATAGTAATGTCTTCCGTCAAAACCCTGAGTATCTTCGTTATACTTGTTGATCTCCTGGATCTCTTCCCAAGTATAGTTTTCCTGCAGCTCCTCATTGGCCATATACTGTTCATATGTGATGGTAGACTCCTGCGCAACGATCTCATAATTAATGGCTCCTTCATCGGTATCAACCTGATCTTCATCTATCAGAACAAGCGCATTATAATCCTTGTTGCAGAACGTGGTGTCAATGTGGTGCCATTCACCGTCAAAGTAAACCATATTCCACGCATGCCAGTTGCACATATCACACTGCTCTTTTTTAGGAGGAAGCACACCGACCACAAGAACCGCCGGAATGCCCGCAGCATTGCACATGGCTCTGGTAAGCCTTGAAAAACCTTCACATACAGCTACCTTCTTATCAATGACCTCATCGGGGAAGGTTGCCACACTGTTCATTGCAAGGTCGTCCGGTTTATAATCCGCACCGTAATACTTTGCATCACGCGCAGCCAGATATTTACTGTAGCCGGCCTGATCATAAACCACGTTGTTCACAACCCACTTACAGATAGCGTAAACCTTTTCACTGTCAGTGTTAAGACCCTTTGTGACCTCTTTAGTCAGTTCGGTCACCTTATCGCTCTGAGGTCTAATATAAGACGAAGGCTTGCCAAGCATGGCAGCACCCTTATTCAGACTGTCAGTACCGATCTGCCACTGGGGAGGTTTATTGACTACTTCCTTAAGATTATAAGATTCACCAAAGGCGCAACAACCTATCAACAGATCCTCATTTTCTGCTGCAGACTCCGGAAATACCACCTTTTCAAGGTTATCGCGTTTAAAATGACTGTAATCACATGTGCACTGCTTGAAATACTTTAAGCTGAATTCACCGCCGTCATAACCGAAAGTAAGGGTCTTGATGTCCGCAAAATCTCCGAAGCTGGATGAGATCTTAACCAGACTGCTCGGAAGATAAAGATTCTCGATACTTCCGTGAAGTCTTCTTATGTTTGTGACCGGCTTTCCTTCTATCTCCGCAGGGATATAGAGATCCTTTGTGACCACATTGCCATAGGAAATATACACCTCATCGGAAAGGACCTCGTAATAAAGTACACCGCCGTCTACCTCATATTCTTTTTCTCCGTACATCAGATGCCTGTTATTTTTCCTGGGTGCGGCTGTCGCTCCTTCTACAAGCCCTTCTGCCGCTGCAAGTTCGGAATCCTTGCGCAGAAATCTGTAGGCAACACCGTTCATGTCAACGAGCACTTCATCGGCACTCACGATATCAATATCGTAAAGAGCCTGACCGAAGGCATACATCTTGCCGTCCTTGATCTCAAAATCATTCGGGATACCGCCTATGGTAAGCTTGGCTTTTCCGTCTCCTCCGATCTCAAGACCGGTATTATCCGGTGTCATTCCGCTGTCAAGGCAGCTTATGTGCTCATCACCCATTATCATTTCAGCCGCATAATACAGGCCTTCTGCTTTATCGGTTCTGCCGCTCTTACCCTTCTTATCCGATCCGTCATCGGAATCCTTATCTTTATCCTTCTTCTTTTTCTTCTTGGTCGAAGAATCGTCGTCGTCATCATCCTCTTCGATCCTGCTCTTGCTGTCTGTATCATCATTCTTACCGCAGCCTGCAAGGGCCATTGACAGGGTTAAGATGAGGATCAGAAGTATGGACAACAGTCTCTTTGTAAGCGTCTTAGTCGCTCTCATTTTTTCTATTACTCCCTTGTACATATTACCCGATATAGCCGGAAGGCACACGTACCCACCGGCTATATCGATTCATTTAAGTATACACCGCCTGTTATTTCTTCTTGTTAAACGGAAGGAACGGGATCAGGATCTGTGCAAGCTTAGCGATGCTCATAGACTGTAAGCTGACCTTGCCGGGACCTGTGATGGTGGTATCAAAGAGGCCCTCGCCGCCGAAGAGGATGTTCTTCACACCCTTGACCATCTGTACATCCATGTTACAGGTCTCATCCATAAGAGCAAGTACGCCTGTATCGATCGTAAGCTTCTCACCGGGAGCAAGATCATAGTCCTTGCAGTAGCCGTCAATCTCAAAGAATGCGATTCCGGGGCCGGTGATCTTCTGCATTAAGAAGCCCTCACCGCCAAGGAAGCCCTTCTTAAGGCTCTTGTTGACATGCATTGCAAGAGTCACACCGTAGCTTGCGCATAAAAATGCGCTCTTCTGGGCTATGATGCTCTCGCCTGCCTTAAGTTCCCTTGCAACGATCCTGCCGGGGAAACTATTGGTAAATGCGATCTCCGCAGGGCCGTTAGCCGTATATGTGCTCATAAAGAGGCTCTCACCTGTCACAAGTCTGCCCAGTGCCTTGCCTGCGCCGCCCTCGATCTTATTCTCTGTGGTGATATCACCTTTGCTCCATGTTCTGCCGCCGGCTTCGCTTATGATCTTCTCGCCTGCTTCAAGTGTTATCGTTAATACCGGTAAACTACCGCCTTCTATTGCATAATTCATATTATATCTCCTTTCTTTTCCTGTCAGTTCAATCCAAGTGAATAGATAAGCGCCCATGTGGACGGATCATTGAACACATCAGTGGATGAATCCTTAGAGTCAATGAAGAAGTTGATAAGATCTCCGTTATGCACCCCGTAGTACTGCCTCTTGGCGAACTTAGATCCGTCTAAGTGCTCATCATCATACTCCACACCGTAGAGCGTCACATCTTTAAGTTTAAGTTCCGAGATGTCCTCAGCACCGTTATTTTCTCTGAGATAATCCAACTCATTCTCAACATCGTTCTCATCATATGTTGAGCCGAACTTGACTAATATCGTCATCTTGCCGCCATGACCGTTTTTTGTATCCGCAAAAGAACCGCTTCTGGTCGAATCGCTCTCTCCTGACACCGAGCCTAACAGAGTATCGGGAACGTCTACCGAGAATTTGTCATTGCTCTTTGATTCGGTATCTCCGCTGAACTTGCCGGCCAATGCTTTTGTATCTACATCCTCTACTACATGACCATCTGCTGATGCCTCTTCGGCAGGTTCGATATCGTCTTCGTCCTCTTCCTCATCGACATCATCATCGTCTTCATCCTCTTCCCATATGATGCCCTCATCTTCCTGATTATCATCAGACTTGGAATCAAGTTTGGACACATCTATGCTGTATATATCAGCCACTTCATCTCCGGCCTTATCAAGCATATCAGCAAGAGCAGTTCCTTCACCTGCAGCGTCCTTATCCTTAGAGCCCATGCCTCCGATGATCTTCGTTGCCAGAACTGCGATTATCGCTATGATCGCTACGGCTCCAAGGGCTATCCCTATCAACGCCCAGGGAATGCTCTTCTTTGGCTTGGCTTCAAGAACTTCCTTCGGTATCTCATAGCTGCCCAATATGGGTTCAGGTTCTTCATCACCCGTCATATCATAATCATACGGATCCTTGGCAGGAGCGCTCTGCTTTACTAAAGGCGCTGCTGCCGATGCAGATTCCTCCGTGGCAGGAACCGGTGCCGACTCCTCAGCGGCAGGCTCCTCGGGTACTGCGATCGGTGTGGGCTCTTCTGCAACAGGCTCTTTTGCTGCAGCGACCGGTGTACCGCACTTAGTGCAGAACAATGTGCCCTCGGCCACTTCATTACCGCATTTTACACATTTTGCCATATTCACACCTCCCCTCTATTCCTGCTTACTGAATGTCATGGTGATGTTCTCATCTTGCATCGTGATCTCATCACCGTCTACACTGTATGCTACATCGCCGTACTCAGTTTCTATAACACCCTTGCCTGAATTGATCTTGGCATCGAATGTTGTGAACATGAATACGAATACGCCTTCACCTCTTCCGTCTGCCACAAAGCAGCTGCTCTCGAGGCCGTAATCATCAAGATCCTTACTCTTTACCTTAGTATCGCCTTCAGTCACTGAGGTGAGCTGATAATACCCCGCAGGTATCTTGCTTCCACAGCCCGTTAAGAGTACGGACAGCACCAGGATTGCAGCACACATAAATGCACATTTTTTTCCAATATCACATATCTTCATCCTGTCACCCCCTACTCATTCAAAAAGTCCTTGTACAGGCTCTCTATATCTATGTCAGTGTCCACATCATAGGAACTCGTGGCCTGATGTATCTTATACAGCTTATCCAGGACTTCGCCGTCCGATGAACTCTTCTTAGACTTCTTGCTGCCCTTGTCATCGTCTTTTTCATCATCCTTAGTGTCGGCATCCTTACTGTCGGTATCTTCGTCAGCCTCGACAAATACCCAATCAGCATCCGCGTAATCAAAACTTATCGTATCCTTTATAAGCTCACCCTTGATCTTGGTCTCACCGTTATCAAACAGTAATACCAGTTTCTCATCATCCAGCTCATATGTGCCTGTATTGACGTCGTCCATGATATAGATCTCTGCCTTGTCTCCCCGATAGAGCTTGATCCACATATCCTTCGGGACATAGTAGGTATCGTCATAGCAGAACACATCACCTGAATAGTAATCGTATCTTTCTTCTTTCTTGCTGTCCTTGCCGCATCCGGATAAGGTCGTCATGACCATGCCACCGATCAACAGACAGACAGCTATGCTATATGATCTTTTATTATCTTTCATCGCTTTCTCCTTATCTGTTATCAGTTATCAATCCGTGATATCCGGCTTAGCTGAATACTCGAATGTGAATGCTTCCTCATTATCCGCAATCACGAGATAATCACCGGACATATAGTATGTTACGGTCTCTATTCCGTCATCCGTCTGTACGTACAGGGTTCCGTCCTCCCATGTCAGATCATATCTGTCATCGAGCACATACCAGTAACCTGTTCCGTCACCGTTAAGCATCAACGAAAAATACACTCCTGAATCTTCCAGGTCATCTCTGTAATACACTTCCTGTCCGTCGGTATATGTGTACATGTAGTAATAACCCAGGTCTGCATGTGTACCGTCGAGTCCTTCTCCCTCTTTCGTACTGTCCCCCTCATCAAAACCTGACAGATCAAAACCGCCTAAGTCATCACCGTCCGAATCATCGTCCGAATCATCGTCCGAATCATCATCCCATTCGATATCGCCCCAGTAATCACCATCAACTTCCACTTCATGGGATTCTTCAAGGTACTTGTCCGCTTTGCCCTTGTCTACTGCCTTAGTAAGCTTCTTAACCTTCTCCTCTACAGTAGCAGAAGCTTCTTCTTCATCTGCCTGCTTGCCGCAGCCTGCTGCCGTAATGAGCAGCCCTGCAGTAAGTACACAGAGTACAAGGCGTAGCAATGACACAAAAGATAATCCTCTTTTCCTCACTTTGCTCTCCTTCCTTAAAACATATAAAATGCCATATTTGCATTACTGGGAAAATTATAAAATAAGACGATCAGAAATGTATATCCTACAAACGGATGAATTCGCAATGCGTCAGGTCTGCAAGTACATCCATGTACTTGCGGGCAGACCAACCGACGTCCTGTCGGTACAGGTCTGCAAGTTATACCACAAGTCCTTCAACACGGGCCTTGATGGCAAGCTCTGTCCTGTTGGCGAATCCTGTCTTGGATAACATATTTGAGATGTGTGAACGGACAGTGGTCTCGCTGATATACAGATGATCCGCGATCTCCTTGTTTGAACTGCCCTTGGTAAGTTCTCTTAACACCGCGATCTCGGCATCCGTAAGCTTATCCGACGTGATATCCCCGAATTCGACCACCGGGGTATCATCCGGAAAAACGTGCTCTCCTGCCATGGTCTTATCCATGACATTAAGTATCTCTCTGGTGTCTCCTGCCTTATACCAGAAGCTGTCCACACCTATGGACTTTGCTCTCTCGATATAGCTCACCTCAGGCATTGATGTAACGATCACTATCTTTATATCCGGATGGGATGCTTTTATCCTCTCTGCGGCATCAAGCCCGTTAGACCCGTCACCCATGACAACATCCATGACTATAAGATCTATCTCATATCTGTCACAGTAAATATTTGCCACAGAGGCTGAATCTATTGAATACAGAAGTTCATACTCCGGTCTGTCTTCTATCAGCATCTCAAACAGCTGCCTGGGCATTGCCTGATCTTCAACTACAAGTACTTTGGTTTTGTTCATATTCTTTATATCCTCGGTATCCTAAGTGTGAGCTTAAAAGCCGGTTTACTCTCGATAGTAAGAGATGCTCCCATTCGTCTGGCGGATCTGAGAAGATTACCCAATCCGCCCGTAGCCTGTATCCTTCCCTTCGGCGGCCGCCCGTTATTGGTCATCTCCACCACAAGGTCCAGTTCGTCGGATGCATCAACTTTTACATACAATTCATCACCCTTGGCATGACGGAAAGTATTGGTCACACACTCTCTTAAGGCAGTCAGTACAAGTTCCGCCGCATTTCCTTCTCCCGGAAGCTGCCCGTTAACGATGATCTTTACACCCACATCGTTTGCCGCCTGCATCACGGAGCTGTAAATATCAGTATTCCTTCCTGTATCTTCTTTCTCCAAAAGCACGACATTTGTACGCCATATATCCAAAAGCCTTTCGCGATCCTCATTTTCGGCCAGCAGATATCGCTTCGCAGACAGCAGCGCTTTACCGAAGTCATCATGTATGCGGATCTTGGCCTGTAACAGTTCTTTCTCTATCGTGTAATCAGTCACGTTATCGCCGAATTCAAGAAGCCTTTCCTTTTGCTCTTTAAGTCTCTCATTCTGGCTCTTGAGAAGCTCTCCCGCATTATACTCTTCCGTTATATCAACGGCTATGAGTTCATTTATGACATTCCTGTCGGACTTTATACACTTATGCATGAAACTGTAGACATCCCCGGTCTCAAGTTTGAGCATGGGTTCGCCGGCAGAGGGCAAAAAGATACTGTCGTCTGTCCCTTCCCTACTCATTATGCGGTCAAAGAATGCCTTTCCGTCTGCTATCGGACCGCCCGTCAAAACATAACTGATCTCATTCATCGTAAGATTAACGGACAGTACGATCCCGTTATCATCATAGTAGCACAGGCCGTCCGGAAGATTGTCCATCGCTTCCTTGACAGAAGCCAGTGTGATATGATCCTTGCTCCAGACCGATGCCCTGTATATCATCACGATATGGATAAAAGTCACTGTGATCGTGGCAAGGACAGCTGTCCACACGGGCATATCAAGCATGCCGTTATGAAGCGCCGCATCGACCGGCTTAAGCTCACTCACATCATGATCGAAACGTAACAGTACCTGTTCAACACAGTAAGAGAACAGAATAAGAAGGACCGAGGCCGCCACATATGATCTCTTCTGTCGCTGTCTTATCAGGACCGAGAATACATAGCAGCCGGCTAATACGAGCATCGCCCAGTACATTTGGATCATTCCGATCGCAGAAGAGGAAAAAGTGATATCTCTCAACATCATGATATTTCTCCCCCTTTCTCATCTTCGGGGCGATCCTCATCCACAGAGCGGTCTTTTTTTCCTCTGCGTCCCGTAAGAGAGCAGGTGATCGGATCGTCTCTGTCCGGGAATATGCTCATGCGCATAAATCCAACCTTGGCGTCTATGATGACCTGTATATCCGTGGCATCATACATCCTGTTCTCCAGACGTTCTTCGAACCGGTCATATGCCTCTATAAGTGCTTCTACCGGCACTTCTCCTTCACCGAATACATGTATGTCACTGCTTATCCTTAAACCCTTGGCATACTCAAGCGACTCTCCTATGGCAAGCTTAAGATCTCTGACATCAAGAGTTTCCTTATCCCTTCCCGTCAAGATAAGATTGGCCTTTCTCTTAACATATGTTCCGTATATCGTCGCTTCAGCCAGAACTCTTTTAAACTCCACCTCCGGCATGCCGGAAGTCTTATCCAACAGCCCCTGTATCTTAACAAGATACGGTCTTAAGCTCTCCGCGATCTCATCATACAGACGGTTGGCGGTATCCACGTTGACCTTATCCTGTTTAAGTCTCATCTCCTGCAGCAGGAGAACATTCTCTCCCCTGAGTTCTTCAAATACCTGCAGCAGTTCATTATTGATACCGGTGACCGACCTTATATCTTCTTCCCAGTATACTTTGCCTCCTCCTATCCCGGAGCAGTACAGCTTAGTGTCTTCATCTATAGCTATGGCAAGAGGCGGTACCACTGTCTTAAGATCATCATTAAGTTCCATCGCCCCCGCAGACTTAAGGACCGGTTCTCCGTTCATATCCGTGATCTGCGCATTGATCGAAGAGAGATTGAACAGGCCGCCGTACTCTGTATTGGAAGGAATGAGTCCGATCTTGATCACACTCTCCCAGAACATTATGAACATGACATTATATATAAAGGGAAAAGTGAAGAATCTCACTCCGAGTAATTGTCTGGTCGCTCCGCTGTCCTCTAAAAAGAACACTGCCAGCAATATGATGGCAAATATCAGTGTTACAAGAGGTATCCATGCCAGTCGTCTGGCAACAGACAGAGCGCAGCTTCTTACGGCATTTATAAGTGATAAGACCATCATGCCGTATATCCATACATTTATCACAATAAACCCTATACCGCGTCTATAATCCTTGCTCCAGTTATTAAGATCCGGTGCAAATTTGAAAACAAGTCCGTGGATATCATTGGTCATGATAAGGATTACCAGGGCCAGACAGATAACAAACGGAATGATAAACTTAAGATGCCCCTGTTTTTTACCGTTATTCCCTATGTTCATTGAAGCATACAACGACAGAAGAGGGATAACGATAAGAGGGATATAATAGCCGTACCACAGATATCTCTGCGCGATATCGATATGCTCGAAGAAATCATATTTGCACATCTGAAGGACGTGCAGGAACACCAGCATATGGCTGATGCCTATGAGCAGATAACGCATGACCTTATCCGTGATCCTCTCCTTGATGGACTGCGCCCAGCCTATCGCTATGGCACTCGGAATAAATAAGGATGCGTTTATCGAGGGAAAGCCCTGTACGGGCCTTAAGAGCAAGGCCAACACATACAGGGCTATGAATATCCTCATTATTCTCTTGGAACGAACACCTATCTGCTCCATAAATTTTAACGGATCTGCTTTACTTAAGGAATGTACCGAAGATTCCGCGTCCCAAAGCAGCACCTAAGTTGCCGCCTAATGTCTTACCGAACTTACCGCCGACAGTTCCGCCTACAGTCTTGCCGACTTCACGGCCTACAGTGCCGACAACGGAATTGCCGACGCTCTTAACAGCACGCTTCTTGGCTGCTGCCTTGGCTGCTTCTTCTCTTGCTGCTGCCTTGGCCTTGGCATCCGCTTCTTTCTGAGCTGCTTTTTCAGCTGCTGCCTGAGCTCTTGCTTCATCCTTCTCGGCCTGGATCCTTGCCTTTTCAGCAGCCTTGGCTGCCTCAGCTTCAGCCTTCGCAGCTTCCTTGGCTGCAAGTTCATCAGCCTTGTTCTGCTCAGCTCTCTCAGCGATCTTAACGCCCTGACGGATAAGGAACTCGTATGCCGAATCCCTGTCTATGGATTCCTGATACTTAATGAAGAGACTTCCTGATTTGATCATCGTTTCTCTTGTATAGTCATCGATAGGCTTCATTGAACTCTCAGGAAGCATGACCTTCGTGCGCTCTGCTACGGTAGGGATACCGTTATCATCAAGCACCGATACGATAGCCTCACCTATCTGCATCTCCTGCAATACTTCATATGTCTTAAACTCAGGATTCTCTCTGAATGACTCTGCAGCCGCCTTAACTCTCTTCTGCTCTGCGGGAGTATATGCTCTGAGTGCATGCTGGATCTTATTACCAAGCTGGGCCAATACTCCGTTCGGAATATCCTGCGGGGCCTGAGTGATAAAGAATATGCCGACACCCTTTGATCTTATGAGCTTAACGACCTGCTCTATTTTATCAAGTAAAGGCTTGCTCGCATTATCAAAGAGCATATGTGCCTCATCAAAGAAGAACGCCATCTTGGGTTTAGGCAGATCACCTACTTCGGGAAGGGTCTCATATATCTCTGATAACATCCATAAGAGGAATGTAGAATACATCGTAGGATTCTGTATAAGTCTCTGACAGTCGAGTACCTGTATCACACCCTTGCCTGTTGCATTGTCAACGACAAACCAGTCTCTTATATCAAGCGCAGGCTCACCGAAGAAATATTCCCCGCCTTCGCCTTCAAGAGTTATGATCGAACGGATGATGGCCGAAAGTGAAGCCTTGGCCATATTGCCGTACATGGGTGTGAACTTATCTGTATAGTCACTGATATGCGAGATCATCGCACGCAGATCCTTGGTATCGATAAGAAGGAGCGGATCGCCCTGTGTGAGCTCACCGTCATCATCTATATACATACCGTCATCGGCGATCTTGAATATGATCGTCAGGATATCCGTCTGAGTCTGGTTAAGACCTAAGATACGGGACAAGAGCATCGGACCCATCTCGGATATCGTGGTACGCAGGGGCATTCCCTTTTCCCCGTATACATCCCAGAAATTGGAAGGATGTGCACATGCTCCTTCAGTCTCGCCTGCAACCGCTATACCTGACAGATCACCCTTAACGTCTGCTATGAATACCGGCACACCTGCATCAGAAAAAGATTCGGCGATCGTCTTGACCGTGGTCGTCTTACCTGTACCTGTCGCTCCGGCGATCATGCCGTGGCGATTAGCCATTCTGGGGATTATGCATATCTCCTTGTCACCTGCATTACCGAAATAGATCAATTCATTTTTGTACATACTCTCTCTCCTTTTGCTGTTCTACAGTACGTATCACATCATGACTTATCGTCATTATCTTCTTTTCTTATGGATGTGCGACGTGTCGCCTTATCCTTGTACATGACATCATCAGCCTGTTTGATGATATCCTCTATGTCCACATTTTCGCTGCACATAAATCCTGCCGAACCCATGGAACACTCTATGTAGTAGGGCTTACCCGAAGTCCTGTTGATACGCTTAAGCGCGTTCTTGACATTGCTTATATACTTGGCTGCTTCACCCTCTTTACACGGCACCATCGCTACAAACTCATCTCCGCCGATTCGGGCCAGGCATCCCCTCTTGCCGAAGATCTCCTGTGTCACATTGGCAAGAGTCTTGATAGCATAGTCACCGTCTGCGTGGCCGAACTCGTCATTTATCTGCTTAAGATGATCCAGATCACAGAAGAAAAGCCTTGCTGCCTGACCTTCATTGGCAGCTACCAGTTCGAGTGCTTTCTCCATGAATCCTCTTCTGTTATGGACTCCTGTCATGGGATCGTTACTTGATACGGATGCTAAGATCTTATTGCGGTCACTTAACTGCCTCATGGCCTTCTTAAGTTCATTCTTGGCCGCATCTTCCTTATCCGTAAGGCTCATTATGGATAAACCGTTACTTAACTGCATGCTGACTCCGTGCATGCTGCTAAGCTGCTCCGGAGTGATCTCTGCGATCAGTAAGCCGTACTGCTCTTCTTCGGAGAACAGTAAGAATGTCATAAACAGATGTCCCGCATCCGTAGGATAGAATCTGGTAAAACCGGATTTCTTATTGACTATCTCCTCCTGTCTTCTGCCGTATACGGTTATCTCTTCGCCCTCACTCTTAGCCACAAGTCTCATGGTATTCGGACAGGCAGTATCGGTTCCCTTCTTGTGAATGATGGGCTTGTTGTTAAGAAGAAGGAATGAACTCTTGGCTCCCTGCGCGATGACCTGCTGGAGAGCTGTCCTTAAGAACGCTTCGTTGTCCCTTACACGCTCCTTAAGTCTCTGAATGACCAGAGCTGCATCCCAGGTCGCCTCTATAAGTCTGTCCCTCTGTTCCATACCCGTATGGATGAACATCGTCTCTATATGCTCATGAGTACGCTGCATTATCTTGCTGAGTACGAGTGTCTTGATATAATCATCTGTTTCACTTAAATAGTTATCAATGATACGATGGAAATAATTGGAGAAGGAATTCCAGTTGACATCGCTTCTTGATGAGAAATCAAGTTTGGTCCTCAATATATCATTTAAGCGTTTCCTTAACTGCTTATGCTGCTCTTCAGTCAAAGTCTCATAGATGACCTTGTTGATCACTGCGATGAGTTCTTCAAAATACTCCTCTATGGAAGTCCTGACAGCCATGTTATATCTGTAGTCCATGGAATCAGCCGCGATAGCCTCTACCGTTCGTCTGATGTATTCCTCTTCCCTGTGTGTCTTGAGATTGTCTATCAACTGGGCAACGCCTTCGGATGATTCTTCTGCGTTATACTCGCATCCGCAGGATCCCCTGACTATCATGGGAATATCGAGCCTGTGAAGCTTCTTCTCTTCTTCACCGATGCCCTTCAAGGCCAGTTCCAGGGCCATCCTGCCCATCGCATAACCGTCCTGTCTGCATGTTGTAAGAGGCGGGTTCAAAGTCGATGCAAATTCCACATCATCAAATCCCGTTACGGATATATCTCTGCCTACTACCAGTCCTCTGGCCTTGCACACCCTGTATGCACATATGGCCATCTCGTCATTGGCACATGCAATGGCATCGGCATCCGGATACTTATCTAAAAGCTCTTCCACCAGATAATCAACATTTGCAGAATAATCACCGTATACCAACATGTCGCTCTCCACGGTCAGACCGTGGCACATCATGGCATCATAATAACCGCGCAGTCTCTCGGATGCATCCGTGTTCATCCTGGGACCGCCCAGATATACTATTCTCTTCCTGTCATGCACTTCTATAAGATGGGAAACTATGTTGAAAAGCCCTTTGTAATTATCCGCGATAAGATAACAATAAGGCTCGTTCTCATTGTATTCCTGCAGGATAACAAGCGGAATACCTTCGAATTTGTCAAAGAAATGCGCCTTCTCATCGGCACTTAAGAACATCTGAAGCGTACCGAATGTGATGATGAGCGCATCCAACCCTGCGATCTGTGTATAATCGTAGAGCGCGTTATACTGATAATTGTATGTTGAGAAATTCAGATCCTCAGACTCTTCTACATTATCACCCCAGTAATCGTAGATAGAGCCCTGTGCTCCGGGAATGACTGTAAGTCCGACGTTGCGCTCTGCTGCGCCCACGCTCAAACCCCTAAGCACCTCCATGGGATGCTTAGTGAAGACATTGCCCATCAGCAAGCCTATCTGAAGTACCTTATCTTCCATTAACCCAATAACCCCTTAGTATTTGTAAAATCCCTCTGCCCGACTGTATTCCATTCAGCGGTCACAAAGACATATCATCCTGTCTAGAAAAACCCGAACAGTTTCTTCTTAAATCCGCTGTACAGATCTTCGTAAGTGGTGTACGAGATGTTACTCCCCATGGTCTCGTTCCATTTATCCTTAAGGACTGCAGCGAATTCCTCGCCGCCCTTATCCTTATTCTTCAGCAGATAAGGGAATACGTAATATACCATCATGAAGTTAAGATCCATCAGCAGTATCGAATTGATCTTACCCTTCTTCTCATACTTATCATATATCTTACGGGAAAAATCCAAAGCCTCCGATACATACGATCCTGCAGTATCTCCGCTTGCCCCTGCTGACTCTAAGAGCGCTCTAAGTGCCGGGCCGTAGTCTGTATCAAATCTCTGCGTGTTTATCTCATAGGATTCCTTCTTAAGCTTCCTAAGATAACCTTCTCTTTCGTCAAATAACTCTGCTAAATCCTTCATTACGTATGTCTATCCTTATTTATGAAAGAACCGTCTAAAGTCTTGCTTTCGGACGGTTCTTGTCCAACTAACCAGTTTACGCTGACCGACAGATAATCCACTTTTGATTTTAGCATAAAATAAGGGCAGTGGCCACCGTTAAATGATGTTCACTGCCCTAATATTTCTCTTAATACTCAGTTTAGATTAACCAAGCTGTGCTGCAACTTCTGCTGCGAAGTCTTCGTTCTTCTTCTCAAGGCCTTCACCTGTCTCGAAACGAACGAACTTAGTGATCTTAAGATCAGCTGAAACGCTCTTAAGGTAAGCTGCTACTGTCTGCTTGCCGTCCTCTGCCTTAACGTATACCTGATCCATAAGGCAGATCTCCTTAAGCTGCTTAGAGATACGGCCGTCTACAAGACCTGAGAAGATCTTGTCAGCGATGTATGCGCCTCTGCCCTCCATTGCGAGTGCAGCAAGCTTAGCCTTAGCCTCTTCTGATAAGAAGTTAAATAAGAACTTGTTGTTCTTCTCCTTCTCATAAGCCTCGATATCAGGCTCGCCCCAGAGCTTATCGCATACTGCTCTGTCGATGAGCTTCTGTAAGATGGGCTTGGGAAGTGAAGGAGCGTCATTAAGAGCACTGTCTATCGTGATCTCTCTTAACTTATCCATCTCATCAGCCGAGATATCATCTCTGCTTGTATACTGAGGATTCATTGCTGCGATCTGCATAGCGATGTTCTTAAGAGCTTCCTTGGCTGCATCGGAATCTGCACCCTCAGCACCTAAGATAACACCGATACGTCCGCCGCCGTGGATATAATCAACCACTACGGGAGCTTCTACTGTCTCAAATCTTCTGATGTTAAGGTTCTCACCGATCGTTGCAACCTTCTCAACAAGAGCATCCTTAACTGTCTTAGATGAATCCTCTATCCAGTTCTCTGCAAGTAAGCCTTCAACATCAGCTGCAGAAGTCTTAAGTGCCTGCTTAGCTACGTTCTCAACAAATGTCTGGAAGATCTCATTCTTGGCAACGAAGTCAGTCTCAGAGTTAACCTCTACTACTGCTGCCTTGGATCCGTCTATCGCTGTACGGCATATTCCCTCTGCTGCGATACGGCTTGCCTTCTTCTCAGCCTTCATCGCACCGCTCTTCTTAAGGAATTCTACAGCCTCGTCCATATTGCCGTTGCACTCTGTAAGTGCCTTCTTACAATCCATCATGCCTGCGCCTGACATCTCACGCAGTTCTTTGACCATTGCTGCTGTTATATCTGCCATTTGTCTCCTCCTTTTATTCTTCTGAAGCTACTTCTTCGATATCTGTTGCTTCAGCTGCCTCTGCTGCAGGCTGTTCCTCATATACGGACTCACCCTGGTTAGCTTCGATAACAGCATCTGCCATCTTACCTACGATGAGCTTGACAGCTCTGATCGCATCATCATTACCGGGGATGATATAGTCAAGATCCTCGGGATCACAGTTGGTATCACCTATACCTATAAGAGTAATGCCGAGTGTCTTAGCTTCCTTAACACAGATAGCTTCCTTCTTGGGATCTACAACGAAGATCGCATCGGGGATCCTTGTCATATCCTTGATACCGCCTATATTCTTCTCAAGCTTCTCCCATTCCTTCTTGATGCCGATGACTTCCTTCTTGGGAAGAACCTCAAAAGTTCCGTCCTCTGACATTCTCTCGATAGCCTTGAGTCTGTCGATACGGCTCTGGATAGTCTTGAAGTTGGTAAGCATTCCGCCTAACCATCTCTCATTAACATAGTACATACCGCAACGCTCTGCCTCTGTCTTAACGGCATCCTGAGCCTGCTTCTTGGTACCTACGAAAAGAATGGTACCGCCTGCATTGGCGATGTCGAATACAGCCTTATAAGCCTCATCAACCAGACCTACTGTCTGCTGTAAGTCGATGATATGTATTCCGTTACGCTCGGTGAAAATGTATGGAGCCATCTTAGGGTTCCATCTTCTGGTCTGATGACCGAAATGCACACCTGCCTCAAGCAGCTGCTTCATAGAAATAACGCTCATTCAATTTACCTCCATTCGGTTAATCTTCCGTACCGGGGAAAAACATCGAGCATCTAACGCTTTCCCGTGCCTAATCCGTGGTATGTTCCCACGAACACCAGGGCACGAATTCCCGATACGTGTTTTATAGTCAGCTTGATTAGTATAGCACGCGATCTGTGGTTGTACAAGCATTTTTTCAAAAAAATAAGCCGCCCGCAGGCGGCTTAATCACAGTTTAAACATATTTTTTCAAAACTTCCAGCATCTCGTCTTTTTCAAAAGGCTTTCTGATAAAATCCAAAGCCCCGGCTTTTAAGGCCTGCAGGACCTTGTTCTTCTGTCCTGCCGCACTGATCATTATCACTTTAAGATCAGGATACTCTTCTCTTATATGCGAAAGAGTCTCCAACCCGTCCATTATGGGCATAGTGATATCGAGAGTTACAAGGTCCGGCTTGATACTCTTAAGCTGTTCCATTGCTTCCTCTCCGTTAGCGGCTTCACCTATCACCTCATAACCGGCTTCGGTCAGGGTACCCACCAATACTCTTCTTATAATCCTGGAATCATCTACTATCAAAATCTTTGCCATATATACTCCTTATCCCTTTTATACCAACTCATAGTCCTTGTCATATACTATGAACAGATCCATATCATTCCCACAGATAACCATCGGTACGACTAAGATGGCATCACTCTTCATATCTCCGGGCTGATCCTTAGATATAGGTGCCACCATGTCTATGTCAATATCCCTGTTTGACACATCCGTAGCCAACAGACCGTTTACACAGTTTATAAGCTCACACATGGCATCCAGACCGTCCAGGCTCTCGATGATATTATCTGTTCCGGCAAAGGAAACTGCTGCCTTGTACATAGCCTCTTCCACTGTGCCTGACAAAGCTGTAGTGATCTTGTAATCTCCCTTAAGTTCCTGAAGTGAAAGAGCAGGGAAATGAGCGCTCTTTACAACTACAGGTTTCTTGATATATACGTGGTTATCGACAAGTCTTACAATAGTCCTAAGCATCACGCCGCAAAGATTCTGCACCATATCCGGCTGATCGAAAAGATAAAGGGGAATTATCCGGTCTATCGCACAACTCTTAAGTTCTTCCATATTCATAAGAGTAAGCCCGTTATCCTTTTGATAATTCACCAAAGCATTATCAAATTCATCGGCAGACATGATATCCAGATCGATCACCGCCTGCATGAACGCAAGGAACGGATTGCCCTGAAGCACCAGCAGTCTCCCCACCTGATCCGGTGTCAGATATCCTTCCGATATGGCGATATCACCGAAACGCTTGTCATATATTGCCTGAAGCTCATTTACCTCTTCAACCTGCTCTATTGTCATAAGCTTCTCGGATATGGCAATAACACCCAGCCTCACATATCTTTTTTCCTGACCCGAATAGATCCGCTTAAGATCGTCGTTGTGAAGCAATCCTTTCTCAATCAGATAATCTGCAAAAATCCTGTCGAACATATTCCTCCTTTTCGCGCCCCCGTGCGCGACGGAACCATACTAACGATTACACAATATCTTAGCTATCTCTTCATTGCTCGCACCCTTAGGTATCTTATGAGTGCCTGCGGCAATTATCCTGTCATATCCGTTCTGCATAAGCCAGACATCGTACTCATGCGCGTTTGAAACAAGTCCTGCGGCTTCAAGCTTCTTAGCCACACTGTCAGATCCGTTGCCCTTTTCCACCGTTATCGTTACATAGTCTCCGGTATTGCCTGTCTGCGCTTCCGGTTCCTTTGTCGGTTCGGGTGTAGCTTCGGGTGTGGGCTCCGGTGTTGCTTCAGGTGTCGGCTCAGCTATCACTTCAACGACCGCCTCTTCCGAAGATGCTTCTTCGGATTCGGTCTGTTCATCCGTTACCGCCTGATCCTCGGGTACAAGTACCTCTGTAGCGTCTGCAACATCCTCTTCTGAAACGGTGTCTTCTCCGATGATCTCAACCACCGATGTGGTCGGTTCGGCACTTAAGTCCGTCAATACCGTCTCTTCAGTCATTCCCAGTTCCCTGGCTCTGGCTTTGATCTCTTCATCCGTCATACTCTTGCCCTTTGCGCTGTTCATATTAGCGCAAATACAGATGCCGGCGGCGATCAGGATCCCTATTCCTATACCTCTAAGGTAACTTCTCAGTCTCATAACTCTTTTTCACTGCTCCTCAAATATATCTATCAACTCTTAAACAAGTCTATGACCAGCTTGACCTCACCGACTCCAAGGCCCAGTTCCTTGGCAATGGCCATGTTGGACTTGCCCTCTTTATGAAGAGCCAGTATCCTGTCATTATTATTCATGCTGCCCATGTCAGAATCAAACATAAGCTCTATACCATCACCGCCGATAGGTCCTTCCGACGATGCAGGTGCTTCTTCTTTCTTAGCTGCCTTGGACTTCTTAACCGGTTTAGACTTGGTCACTGTCTCGGAATCATCAGAAACCTCAACTCTGTCCGGAGTAAGTGTCTCAAAACTGTCTGCTGCCTTGCTCTCTGTAACGGCAGGTGTCTCCGTTATCTCCTGTATAACATCAGGAGCAGGTGCTTCGCTTACTGTATTAATTACCTCAGGAACGGCCTCTTTTTCCGCAGGTGCAACCACAGTTCTTACAGGCTCGGCGTTCTGAGTGTTACGGATGTTCTCGGATAATCTCTTGACATCCTTCTCAAGCTGATTAAGTTCGGCTGCCGTGTTCTTGACCTGTGAGTGCTTGTTGTCGATCATGTCATAGAGGAAGACCGCTTCTTCATGGTCCTTTTTGATCTGCTGAATCACGGTATCCGAATACTCATTGACAGCCATCATCTTCTCATTGGTGAGTCTGTCCATGTAGCGCTCAAGCTTATCCTTGCTGTCGCTTACACTTAGCTTCGTTGCTTCGTCTATGCTCTCCTTGGCCTTGCGGACTTCTTCATCCACAACAGCTTTAATGGACTCATCATCTATCGGTACATCGTTACCGAAAAACTCGCTGTTAGACTTGTCCGGTATAAAAAAGCTAACCGTCACTAACACCGCTCCTGCCAACAGGATTATCACATAAGGTAATGCACTCATTCTAAATATCCTCTCATATCTTCATATCAAAACCCGAATACTTAGGGATCACTCTCCCATCCGGATTCTCATCTTTTTTCTTGCGGTTACGACCTCCGTCACCGGAATACTCGTTGCTGCCCTTATCCCTGGAGTCAAACTTCTTCTGTCTGTTATTGGCATCCTCGCTCTCATTGACATCGATTCTCTTAGTCTCCATCTCCTGATCGAACTGGTTCTGGAAATTAGTCTGATCGATGCCTGCCTTGGCTTCTTCATTATGTCTTATGTTGTTAAAATCGTTAATGCCTGTCATGGCACTGTTGATCTCTACTATACCTAAAGCCATAGGTTCCCTTCCTTATCAAGCAAGTCTTATCAGTTCATGCCGACCATCTTGACATCGCCGCGTTCCTTGACAAAACGGCAATACTTCACCGGCTCTTTGATGATCTTGGAAACATCGCTTATCGCTACTTTGACACCCGGATATACGGTATCTTTTACAACGACCGATGCCTTCTTCTCGTCGGCGAGCAGTGCCTTGATCTCCTCAAGTTCCGCATAATTGTCGTGCTGCTCTTTCTTCTTGGTCTTAACTATAGCAGCCAGACCCTTGATATTGTCTATCTGTTCAGGCGACATCTCAATACCGGAAGCGGCCTTGTCTCTGGCAGCCTCAAGTATCGGTATAGCCCTGTTGATGGTCTTATTGTTACCGTCAATTATCTCCTCGAGTTCCTTGTGCCTTCTCTTAATGGTAGGGCTGATACCTATCTCGACTATGGTATCGGTACCCATATCAGATCCTAAGATCTTGGCTTCAACAAGAGTAGTCGCCGCAACTTTTCCGCCGGAGATGAACCCTCTCTTACCGCCTACATGCACCTCTGTACCCGCAAGCACCTGACTGTGCATTATAGAACCCGCTTCTACATAGCCATCCGCTTCCACTGTGGAATTCTCAATGAACTGTGCTATCACATTACCGCCGGCCTTGAGCACGCCTCTGCTCATTCCGTTCATTCCTCTGGCTATGGTGATGTTGCCGCCGGCCTGGATCTCCGCGCCTTCCACGACTCCTCTTACCTCGACATTACCTCTTGCCTTGATTGAGAAGTTGGTGGCAACGTTACCGTTGACCTGGACATTACCTTCATATTCAATATTGCCGGTAGACGGATCTACATTTTCTACCTGCATGACATTGCTGACAAAGACTCTTCCGTCAACCAATGTGACATGTCCGTCACATGTTGAAAAGATCTCATTCTTATCTTCTGACAGCCTTATGTTACGTCCGAAACGCAGAACTCTCTTACGTACGTCTCTGGGCTTGGTCTTCTCCCCCAAAACACTCTGTCCGTACTTACCGGGTACCTCTCTTGTAAGTCTTGCAAGAAGATCTCCCTCAGATACATGATTGATGATATTGAGATTGAAGAAATCCACCGAACCGTCATCCTTAAGTGTGGGTCTTGCCTTAAGATCCGTATTGAAAAAATACTCGATCACGGCATCCTGCCCCTGCACGGGTTCCTTGCCCTCGGCTAGGATAACATCGGTAAAATACTTCCTGTCACTTAAGAATTCCTTTATCGCATCCTCTTTGATACCAAAGACTACACCCTGTCTTTTTAAAGATGCCATTATATCATCGAATTCGTTAAGGCTGCCTCCCTCGGACGGCGGTAAAAAACGGCCCACACAGGCCATATTTTCCTCCGTGAACTCGATCGAAAAAGATTCTCCTATTGGTGCTGTAGGATTGGTATTAAGTTCAAGCGTTGTCTCTTCCGTAAGGTCGGCAACTGCCTTGCTCACATCAGGGACCAAAAAATCAACCTTTGAAAAATTAAGATAGTCAACCAGCGTGCCTATCTCTATGGGTGCTCCACCATCGGTTGCAGGAAACAGTTTGAGTCTGGCACCTTTTTCATCGCATATTAATCGAAAGCTCGCATCCATATATAACCCCCGCGAAACTATACTCCGCTCGTAAGTATCCCCATATATTTACCCATTTTGTTCTTCATACGCGAAAGAGCCTTGGTATGAAGCTGAGATACTCTCGACTCTGAAACTTCCAGCACGAGAGCTATCTCCTTAAGAGTAAGTTCTTCGTAATAATACAGTTCAATGACCCTGCGCTCCTTTTCGGTAAGGAGATCTAAGGACTCTATAAGAACTTCTTTCAGTTCTCCCTCTTCATAAGCCTCATCCGGCTGCATATAATGAGATGATGTACCGCGTCCGCTTGGAACATCCGAGCCGGATTCCATAAATTCGTTTAATGAGATCACATTGGTCACATTTAACTGGCTCTGCCAATCCGTGAACTCATCCGAAGTGATACCGAGGACTTCAGCCAGTTCTTCATCCGTTGCAGGTCTGCCGTGTTCTGCCTCGAATTCCCTCATGGCATTGTCCATCTGCTTCTGCTTCTGTCTTACCGTTCTGGGGATCCAGTCCATCTTACGGATCTGGTCTAAAATCTCACCCCTGATACGAAGGGAAGCATATGTCTCGAACTTGATCTGCTTGGTGATGTCGTATTTGTCTATGGCATCGATAAGGCCGAATATTCCGTAACCTACAAGATCATCATATTCAACATTGTAGCCTAAATACATGCTTAAGCGACCTGCCACGACTTTGACAAGCGGAGCATATTCCAATATGAGTTTTTCTCTTAGTTCGGAAGAACCAAGTCTTGCATAGTCCTTCCACAGATTCGCTCTCGCAGCTTCGTCCATTACTCTACCCCAAACTGAGCAGACAAACCCCACTCATCCGTCTGCTCACCGTTAGCCCTGAAACTCCTCTTCCTGACCTTCCTCATAAGATTCGGTCTCCTCCTGTGTCGGTTCGGATTCAGGTTCTTCTCCGGCATTCTCGTGACCAGTCTGATTCTTCTCATCACCTGCCGGAATGTCTTTTTCTACGACCTTGCCTTCCTGCTCGGCCTTTTCTTCTTCTTCCTTCTCTATCTGTTTCTCAAACTTATAGATCACCTTTTGTACTACTGTTCCCATGATATAGAACACTATCAGCACAATAAGGAGTATCCAGAGCGCCTTCTTGACTTCGTAGCGCAACAGATAGGTTATTATACTGGTGCATGCCCCCGCAAGCAACGTGATCACTGCCGGCAGGAGTTTCATTCTGTCGCTCATATGGTCTTAGGTTCCTTACCTATCGCCCTGATCAGATACTCACCGTTCTCAGGATAGAAGATAACGGTACGTCCGTAATTCTCTCCCGTATCCTCAGCTATAAGTCTGATGCCGAGTTTCTTGAGTTCTTCTTTAACAGCAGCCACATTACGCTCACCTACGCGCAACATCGGTGAATCCTTGTTGACCGAGAACATCTGGGCTCCACCGGCCATCTTGGCCACAAGCCTTTCCTTCTTAGCACCCTTTTTGACAACCATCTTGAGCAGTTCTTCAACTCCGGTATCCGCAAACTTAGCCAGATTATTGCCCACGCCGATAGATTTGCTGTCCGGTAACATCACGTGTACCATTCCGCAGATCTTGGTTGAAGGGTCATATAATACTAAGCCGACACAGGAGCCCAAGCCCAGCGTGATGATGCTGTCAGGACTTGCGCAGACATTCATGTCCGCCATACCTACTTTTACTTCCATATCTATAATCTCCAGACCTAATTATTGAGTATGCCAAGCGCAGACAGTATCTTCTCATATGATTCCATATCGGGGATCATAATGAAGTATCCGTCTATATCGATATCATCCGAAATCTGTGACTGGATAAGAATGATCTTATCTCCCATGATGCCGAACTCTATAGCGGGAACACTTAAGATGGCTCCGGCCATGTCAATGGCAAGGTCAGGAATGGAAGGATAAATGCAAAGATTGGTAAGGGTCGCAAGTGCATTAAGATACGAACCCGTGATGATGTTTGAGATCTCTTTGAATGCAGATCTCTCCATCTCTCCGAAATCTTCCGATGCCATATCTCCCATCAGTTTCTTTACCAGATGAATCGCGATATCCTTCTTAACAAGGAAAAGGATACTGCCTGTTATATCGCCTTCAACAGCAAGGTAAGCTCCTGCCATAACCTGCTCTTCACCGCCGAGCAGAGTGCCCACATCCTTAAAATCAAGAGTGAGTACCTGGGGAACCTTCATATCAACCTTACACTGCAACAGCGAAGCAAGGGCGGTTGTTGCATTACCCGCCCCTATATTACCTAATTCCTTAAGCACATCAAAGTATTGCGTCGAGATACTCTCTAACGTTAAATCGCTCACGTGCTATTCCTCCTTTGAAGACTTCTCCATTACAACCATATCAAGATCGAGCAGTGAAACAAGCACTCCGTCCACCTTGCCCACGCCGGATACAAAGTGAGCTATCTCCTCGGATGTATCCACTTTTACTCTCTCGATCTGGCTGTCTTCCAAAGCCACTACTTCTTTGACCGCATCAACTATAAGACCTATCTTGCCGTACTTCTCCATCTTGACGATGATGAATCTCGTGCTCTTGGTCTCCTCGATCTCCTCGAGTCCCATCTTAAGTCTCAGACTCATGATAGGGATTATCTCACCACGGATGTTGATAACACCCTTGATGTATGATGCTACATTGGGTACTCTGGTAACATGCTGCGGTCTTACGATATTGTCCACATAGCTTATATCAATACCGAACATCTCGGTACCCATCTCTATCTTGATGTATTGAACAGCTTCTGAATAAATCTTAACTTCATCCATCTTTACATCCCTCCTATCATATCAAAGCATTAGGATCAATGATAAGTGC
>JAEEGL014925781.1_pt1 | contig 23899 bp, 13 predicted proteins | sample 9134231 | NCBI WGS metagenome assembly JAEEGL01 (sample SAMN16246548, study PRJNA631951) | gut metagenome | biome: gut microbiome; feature: rumen; material: fiber-attached | host: Bos | place: Iran: Karaj | collected 2018-10 | reverse complement strand
TACCGCATGGCCCGACGGCGCGGACAAATCGGTAATACCTCGCCTGCCCAAAGGCGGCAGAATCGTGGCGTGGAGCGAGAAGCTGATGCCGTTCAAGCAGGCCGGGTTTGAACTGAAGGTCAACGAGTATTCCATATCCAAGCCGGGGCCCGGGCCGCTTGCGCTCAGCCAATGGGCCGCCGCCAGAAAGGCGGGATTGAAGACCGATGCCAAGTTGCAGGTCAACACGTCTTGGGAGATATGCGCCGTTCCGTATCTGCCTGCGATGGATCTTGTGGCGGAACATGCCGGGAACCTGTCGGCGGCGGATGTGGATGGCGTGATGCTCTCGTGGTCGCTTGGTGGATATCCGTCACCGAACCTCGCTTTGTTCAGCCGTATCCGGCGTGGTGGCGGTGGTCAGGAAGAAGCGCTGGACTCCATCGCGGCAGACATCTATGGCGCAGCCGCGGCGAAATCCGTGCGTGCGGCCTGGACGCGGTATTCAGCGGCGTTCCGCAACTATCCGATGCAATGGCAGACCGTCTATTATTCGCCCGTGCAGCTTGGGCCAGCGAATCTTCTCTACCCGGAGAAGACGGGATGGCGCGCCACGATGGTCAACACCGCATACGACGACTACGAACGCTGGACGGCAGGCTTCGCGAAATGCCGCGAGAAATGGATAGGGATGATGGACGCCACGGCGGTCGGCTTCGATGCCGGCGACGTGCTTTGGGGCAAGGCCGTCGCCGTGATGGAGGGGCGGGCACGCGAGACAGCCGTCCGCGAACAGAAGATATTCCGCGCCGCGACGTTGCATTTCCGTTCCGCCGCCGATCAGGCGAGATTCATCCTCGCCCGCGACAAGGGCGACACCGTCGGGATGCGCATAATGGCGGAACGCGAACTTTCGACGGCGCGAGAGATGCTTTCGCTCGTTTGCAGGGAAAGCGTTCTCGGCTACGAGAGTTCCAACCGTTACATGTACGTTCCGAACGATTTCCGCGAAAAGATACTGGTCTGCCGCCGTATCCTTCGCGCATCGCCGACAGGAGCCTCTCGTGGAATCGTCGCGGAGTTTCTTGCGAAAAGCGCCGAAGAGCGTGCCGCCATTCTCGCCGATCCGGTCCGAAAGGCGAAGTTCAAGGATGTGGAGCCGCGTCCTGAAGACGGGCCGCCGCGCTTCATGGCTGTGGACAAAGTGTCCAATATGCGTGACATCGGCGGTTGGATAGGACTTGACGGACGGCGTGTCCGGCATGGTCTTGTATATCGCAGTTCCGCCTTCGACTCTGGGGCACGGTTCCAGCGCGAGGCGAAACGCGGATATGAATACATATTCGGACTGACTCCCGTGACGGAGGAGGAAAAGTCCAGCTTCAAGCCGGGCGCGCGGAAGATTTCAGACAAGGGCATCGCGGAACTTGTCTATGGACTTGGCATACGCAGCGATCTCGATCTGCGTTCGCCGCACGAATGCTACGGCATGAACGGCTCGCCGTTGGGCCCTGAAGTGAAATGGTTCCACTGTCCGCAGAAAACGTATGGCGAATTCAAGTATGAAGATGCAAAGCGCGCTTTCGCCGCCGCGTTCAGGGTGTTTCTGGATAAGTCCAACTATCCCGTCATTTTCCATTGCGCAGGCGGCGCGGACCGCACCGGGGCGCTCGCCTTCATTCTCAACGGCATACTCGGCGTGTCGCTCGATGACCTCAGCAAGGATTGGGAACTCACGGCGTTCGGCACCGGACATTCCGTAAACCCGGATTTCACGCACAAAACCCGTTTCAACCGTCTTGTGGCGGTCATAGACGCATATCCCGGCGCGACGCTGACGGAGAGAATAGTTTCCTACGTGAAATCCTGCGGCTTTACGGATGCCGACATCGCCCGTGTCCGCGAGATCATGCTGGAGCCCAAGGAAAGAAACGCATCGGTGGAGACTTGCAGGAAGCCGGGGGGCCGATAGTCCACCGCACAAGGATTGCATGAAGAAGTTTTTTAGCGTGAAAATGCGCGCTTCCCGCGAGGGCGTGCATCTGTCGGGAGCCGAGAGGATTGTTCCGGCAAGTGGGATTGAAACGGCGCTCTCCGCCCTGGCCAGGCGCGCCCTTAGACATGAAAGGGGCGTGCCCGACTCGATAAACCTGAAGGTGGAAAGCCAGGACGCCATCCTTCGCATAAAGGCGCTGCCGGTGACCACAGAGACCGTCGCCGACGAGATCGAGGGCTGGGCGAAGGTCGAGGAGCTTCTGCTTGCGGCGGGATTCGGACGCACCAGGGAGATATGCGGACTTTTCAAGGAGACATACCCCATGCGCGGGGCGATGCTCCTTGACGCCGACACGCTTGAACGCCTCGAACCGGACCGCGAACGCGGGGTCAGGGCGACGAACATGGATGGCGACCCTTCGTCCGCAGCCGATCGCAAGAACCATTTCGCGGAGGCGCTCGTCCTGGCCAGCAAGGTGCTGTCCGCGCCCGGGATAGTGGGCGAGATATGCGTTTCGGACGATCCGACCTACGTCACCGGATATGTCGCCACGAAGACGGGTTACCACAGGATCACGGTCCTAAAGAAGTACGGCGAGGAAACAGGCGGGCGCATATTCCTGTACCGCGGCCCGCGCGACGCCGTTGCGGATACCATACGGTATCTCGAGAAGAGTGCCGTGATAGTGGAAGGTCCGGATACGAAGGTCTTGTCGCGGCATGGACAGATCGCGGCGGATCTCGCCGCCGTCGAGTCTGCCGGCTTGAAGCGTGAGATGCGCCTGGGTTCTGGCGGACTCGTCTCTTTCGCCGGCAACGATTATCTCGGTCTTGCGATGGATGCGCGCGTGAAGAAAGCCGCGGCGGACGCGGCGATGGATTTCGGCGCGGGATCCGGCGCGTCGCGGCTCGTGACGGGAAACCTCGCGCCGCACGTCCGCCTGGAGCGGCACCTTGCAGATTTCAAGGGTGCGGACGACGCGATAGTGTTCTCTACAGGATACATGGCAAACCTTGGCGCGATAACGGCGCTTGTCGGCAGGGGCGATGCGATCCTGTCCGACGCGCTGAACCATGCCTCCATAATCGACGGCTGCAGGCTGAGCGGCGCATCGGTTACGGTGTATCCGCATCTCGACATGGAAGAACTCGACAGGCTCCTTGGCGAAGTACGCGGGGCGAGGCGCGTCCTGGTCGTCTCCGATGGTGTATTCTCGATGGATGGCGATATGCTTGACCTGCCGCGCTTCCTCGAGATATGCGAACGCCACGATGCGTTCTCGATGGTGGACGAAGCGCATGCGCTTGGCGTCGTGGGCAAGACGGGGCATGGCCTTTCCGAGCACTTCGGATGCGGCCACCCGGACATCATGATGGGGACCCTCTCCAAGGCGCTCGGTTCCGCGGGCGGGTATGTGGCGGGAACTCGCGAGATGGTGGACTACCTGCGCCAGAAGTCGCGTCCGTTCATCTTCAACACTGCCCCTGCGCCTTCGGCGATGGCGGCGGCGGACGAAGCGCTTTCCATTGTCGAATCCGAACCATGGCGGGTCGAGGCGCTTCAAGCCAACATCGGGACCTTTGCCGGGCTCATGGCCAGCGACGGGGGATGTGCCGGCGGCGAGACGGCCATCTTCCCGGTCATGATTGGTGACGAACGCAAGGCGGTGGAAGCATCCAGGAGTCTTGAGAGAGACGGTTTTCTTGTGCCTGCGATACGCTATCCTACGGTGGCCAGGGGCGAGGCCCGTCTTCGCGTGGCCATAAACGCGCGACATTCCCCCGGCCAGCTGGAAATGCTTGCCGGACTTGTCCGCCAATTCCGTACGACCTTGCATCCACGGGGATAATCTGATAAACTATCTGTCGTTTGATGACGGCGAAACCGCCGGAAAGGCCATATGAAACTTGAAGAAGCAAAAAGACTTTTGTCCAAGAATGGGCAGGAACATCTGCTCGCGAACTGGAATAAACTGACGGCGGCGGAACGCAAGTCGCTGCTCGCCCAGATAGCGAACATCGATTTCAAGTCGGTCGCGAGGTGCGCCGCCGTGCTCAAGGCCCACATTGAAGGCAGGCCGGTAGCCGTAAAATCGGGTAAGCCCACGGCCCCGAAGGTCGCCCAGTTGAAGGGGGCTGCACGCGCACGGGCGGTGGCGGCGGGCGAGAAGGAACTTGCGGCCGGGCGTGTAGGCGTCGTCCTCGTCGCGGGCGGGCAGGGGTCCCGCCTCGGCTATGACGGCCCCAAGGGCGCATATTCCATCGGCCCCATCACGGGCGCGCCGCTTTTCTTCTTCCATGCGCGCAAGATCGTCGCCCTCAGGCGCCGCTACGGCGCGCGCATCCCGTTCTACGTGATGACGAGCGAGGTGAACCACGAAGCCACCGTCGCCCATTTCCGCGGGAACGGATTCTTCGGGCTGGACGAGAAGGACGTCATGTTCTTCCGCCAGGGCGTATGGCCGGGGATGACGGACGACGGCAAGATCATACTCGATGCGCCAGGGCACGTGTTCATGAGTCCGGACGGCCATGGCGGGCTGATCACCGCGCTCAAGGCGAACGGCTGCTTCGCCGACATGCGCCGCCGCGGCATCAAGACGCTGTTCTTCTTCCAGGTGGACAATCCGCTCGTCGAGGTCGCTGACCCTGCGTTCATCGGCCTGCACACGCTCGAGAAGGCGGAATATTCGCTCAAGCTCTGCGCAAAGCGCGATCCGCATGAAGGCCTAGGCATGGTGGTAAGGCGCGCCGGCCATTTCGACATGGTCGAATACACCGAGATGACGGAGGAGATGAACACCAGGCGCACGAAGACGGGTGACCTCTACTTCAAGTTCGGCTCGCCCGCGATACACGTCTTCGACCGCGCGTTTCTCGAACGCGAGGCGGCGAAGGACATGCCTCTGCATCTGGCGCACAAGAAGATACCGTTTGCCGATGCGTCCGGCAAGGTCGTCAAGCCTGCGGAACCCAACGGCTGGAAGTTCGAGAAATTCATATTCGACGCGCTGCCCGACGCGAAGCGCGTGGCATGCCAGGCGTTCGACAGGGCCGACGAGTTCTCCCCCGTCAAGAACGCCGAAGGCAAGGACTCGCCGGCCACGTGCAAGGCGGACCTGCAGGCCAAGTGGCGGCGCCAGCTTGCCGCCGCGGGGATACGGCTCGCCGACACCATACCCGTCGAGATCGATCCCGCATGCATGCTTGACGAGGCATCGTCCGGAATATTGATGCGGGCCGCGGATTGAGGAACTGAGAGATGGCTACGAGAAGGCAGGCCCGCGAGTGGGCCCTTCAGCTGCTCGTTCAGCTGGACTTGAACCCCGACCCGGACATCGATACGGTGCTCGAGAAGTTCTGGAACCAGCTGCGGGAGCTGGAGCGTGAACGATACGAGGAAGACGACCGCACGGAACTCGTCTTGAATTTCGATTCGCAGGACGAAGAGAAGGTCGCCGCCTTCGCCGAGGCGCGAGAATTCATGGAGGAACGCGTGCGCGGCGTCATGCTCGAGCGAGACGCGCTCGACTCGCGGATAGAGCCGCGTCTCAGGAACTGGTCGCTTTACCGGCTTGGCACCGTGGAGCGCAACGTCCTGCGCCTGGGATTCTGGGAGCTTGAGAACTGCCCCGAGATACCCACGCCGATCGTGATCAACGAGCATGTCGATCTGGCGAAGTTCTTCTCCGAGACGAAGAGCGGCCGTTTCGTGAACGGGCTTCTCGACCGTTATGCGAAACACGTCCGGCAACAGAATGCCGGGGAAGAGCAGACCTTCACGCCGCAATGAGACAGCGATGACACCGGACGCGTCCTACCTTGAACTTGCCCTTGCCGAAGCCTGGAAATCCGCCGGGCACACCAGACCCAATCCGCCCGTCGGCGCGGTGGTCGTGAAGGGCGGCAAGGTGCTGGGACGCGGGCGGCACCGCCGTTGCGGCGGCGACCATGCTGAGGTCGCCGCGATCAAGGACGCCCTGCGCCATCTGCCCGAAACGGTTTGCCGTCGCGCAAAACCGCTCGCAGGCGCGACGGTGTATGTCACGCTCGAGCCTTGTTCGCGTCCAGGGCGCGTGGGCGCTTGCACTGACGCGTTGGTGGCCGCCGGCGTCAAAAGGGTGGTATGGGCGGTCGCCGACCCCAATCCAGTGAACCGCGGGCGCGCCGCCCGCGTGCTGTCCAGGGCCGGCGTCAAGGGCGAACTGTTCAAGGGTACCGTAGGCGACAGCCCCCGGGACGCGGCCTCGCTCATCGCCCCGTTCGCGAAGCATGTGACGACCGGCATGCCGTACGTCACCGTGAAGATCGCGATGTCGCTCGACGGCCGGATATGCGACGATTGGGGCGATGCGCGATGGATATCCTCCGCGTCCTCGCGCCGGATCACCGGCAGGTTGCGCGAGCAGGTGGATGCCGTGATGGTCGGCGGCGAGACCGTCCGGCGGGACGATCCGTCGCTTCTCTGCCACACGAAACGCAACGACGACCTGTGGCGGGTCGTGATATCCCGCAGCGGCCGCTTGCCGGAACGCGCGCGGATATTCACCGATGATGCCAGGGACCGTACGCTAGTGTTCGCCGATCCGCGCGACGCTCTCGCGGAGCTTGGACGGCGCGGCTTCATGCACGTCCTGTGCGAAGGCGGCATGCGCCTGGCCCGTGCATTGGCCGAGGACGGGCTTGTAGATGAATGGCTTGCGGTGCTCTCGCCGGTGGTGATCGGTTCGCGGCATATCGCCGATGCAGTGCGATTCCCTTCGTGCGACACTTTCAAGATCGTGCGCAATCCCCTGTGAAAGGCAATGCGGCAGGAAAAGGATCATAAGGTTGAAAGGTTGCAACATGGAGAACACCCGCAGAGAGTTCATGAAGGTGGCGGCGACGATTGCGGTCGCGGCGCCATCCGCCCATCTCGCAGCAGCGGCATTCCGTCCTGATCTTGTGGTCGGCGTGCTCAGCGACATCCACATAGAAGGGGCTGAGCCTTCCGGCAAGACCGCCGCCTTCGAACGTGCTCTTTCCTACTTTCGCGACGCCAAGGTCGACGCGGTCGTGATGGCCGGTGATCTTGCTGATTACGGGCTTGCCCCAGAGCTTGAGAATGTAGCGCGTTCATGGTACCGGATATTCCCGGATGACAGACTTCCGGACGGCGGTCACGTGGAGAAGATATTCGTCTATGGAGACCATGATCTCAATTGCTGGGAGATAAAATCCGTGTATTATGGCGGCAGATGGACAGGGGAAGAGCGAAAACGCAAGTGGGAATCGTCGATCGCCCGCGATCCGGCTGGAGCATGGAGGAAATGTTTCAAGGAAGACTTCAAGCCTTTTTTCAAGAAGACCGTCAAAGGCTACGACTTCCTTTGCGCGCATTGGACCGCCGGAAAGGGGAAGGCGCCGGAAGACATACCCGGCGCTGACGGATTCATTCTGTCCGAGGCGCCCAAGTGCGACGCTTCCAAGCCATTCTTCTACATCCAGCACCGTCATCCGAAGGGGACGTGTTTCGCTCCGTGGGTCTGCTCCGACGGCGGAATAGTGACGCCCGCGCTCTCCAGGTTCCCGAATGCGGTGGCGTTGACGGGTCATGCGCATGAACCGCTCTCCGACGAAAGGAACGTGTGGCAGGGGGCGTTCACGTCTATCGGGACTGCGACCCTCGACTATGCCGGTGGCCGGAACTGGTGCGAAAACTGCGCGCCGTTCGTGAAGGGAACATCGCGTCTGGCCCCAATGCCGACGATGAACCTTTCCCTCTGCACCCAGGGCATGATAATGCGTGTCTATCCCGACAGGATCGACCTTGAGCGCCGCGACTTCCAGTGGGGCGATACGATGGGTCCGGATTGGTCCATACCATGGCCGCCGACGAGGGCGAAGCCCTTCACTCCTTCGGAGAATGCATCGCGATTCGGGACGCCTGAGTTCGCCGCCGAGGCACGGCCGGCATTTGCCGAAGCGGACGGCAAGACAGTCTCCGGGGAGCCGATGAAACGAGTGATAGTGTCCTTCCCTCCCGCGAACGCCGCAGAGACGCGGGTCTATCATTACGAAGTCATCGCAATGCTTGTGGAGGAGGACTTCACCCGTCCTGTTTCCTCAAAGATCGTGCTCGCACCTGACCACCATCTGCCGCCTTCGCGGGCGAACATGCCTGGGGAGGCCCATTTCGCCTTTGCGGAATTGCCGCATAAAGGGCATGTGCGGTTTGACGTAACCCCCGTCTCTTGCTTCGGGAAGAGGGGGCGCACGATCTCCACGACGGAGTTGTGGAGCAGAGGTTTTCCGCTTTGCATCAGAACGGCGTTTTGATATAATGCGGTCAGCAAAGGAGAATATCTTATGACATTGGCGGCAACTCTGGCGAGACGTTTCACGACCGTAGGACTGATAACGTGTGCGTTGGCTGTGTACGCGGATACGGCCATCTGGACGAATACCACGTACAGTACGCTTTATTGGACGAATACCACGTATTGGGTGGATGAGAACGGCGACAACCTCGCTGAGCCCCCTACAAACCACACGCATGACGTCGTGTTGGCGCCTCTGGACCATTTCAACTACCAGGAAATACGTTGGACCACTCCTCCTTGGCAGACAACGCTCGCATTTCAGGACTTCGGGATGCTTTCGCTTTCGGAATCCCTTACGGAAACGGCGCCGTACAGCCACCGGATCATCAACATCTACAATTCCGACTGGAACAGCCATTACCGCGAGTATGGCGTAACGGTTACCGTTGACGATCCAGACGGGTACAAGGGACTCTGGAAAACCCTCAACGGGCGCGTGGGATTTGTCCTGCCCGCCACGGACGTCAAATCCCCGACACTTTCGAACGTGTCCGTTGCAAAGCGCGTGTCGTTCAACGTCCCTTCGGCGAACACCAAGGCGTATCTGGAGTCCGCATACGACAGGGGCGTGCTGGAAAAGAATGGCACGGGCGAACTCCATGTGAAGGCCACTTGCGGTGCGGGCAACACGGCATACGTGGCGGCCGGCACGTTGACGCTGGAAGGGCGGCCTGCAGACGTTGCGATGGATGAACTTCCCGTTCCCGGCGCGTACATGCATTTCGACGCCTCGCGCACCGATACGATGAAAACATACGTGGGGGCAGACGGCCGCACATACGTCACGAACTGGGCAGACATAAGCGGCAACGGGAAGTATGCGTATTTTGACGCAAAGTGGAAACGGCGTGACGATCAGACCCATCTGACCACCAATTCCTGCGCTCCTTTCCTCAATGGCGATCTTGTGGATGGCATGACGGTGCTTGATTTTGGCCGATCGAACTGGTCGCAGGACGAATCGCTTGGGCCGGTCGGCTGTTGGTTGCGTATTTCCGAAGAGAAATCCAACATCCGGGAGGTGTTCTATATAGGCCAATATGTCTCTTCCAGCATCAACTGTCCCATACCTGGCGGCTCTAACGCGTATAACTTCCATCGGGCCGGGAGTTCGCTCGTCGCGAACTACGACCCGACGCTGCCCGTTCGCTATGGCGACATCTTGTACGACGGCATACCCGGACGGAACGACAGCGGATTCGCGCCGACGTCGTTTTCCGTCGTTGGCGTCGGTTTGTCCGCCAATGTGGCGGTGGGCGCGATCTGCTGCGACCGCATGTATATGGACAGGACGGGCGGCGGTCGGGTAGGCGAGCTGATCCTCTACACGAATGTTCTCACGCATGTGCAGCGCGTGCAGATAAGCAACTACCTCATGAGGAAATGGAAGAAGGTTGAAAGGGCCGATGTCGGCGCGGCGATGGTGGCATCTTCCTCCACGGCGATTGGCGTGCCGGAAGGACGGATCGCGAAGATACAGGAAGTTGACGCATTTGGCGGAACTCTTGTGAAGAAGGGCGGCGGGACGCTTGAAGTGGGCAGCGTGGCGACGTTCGGCGGCAAGACGCTCCCGACGGTAGACGTGCAGGACGGCGGTATCGCGTTCGAGGCGCTTGGAACGGAAACGGACGGCCCTGCGGCGGATCCGTACCTGTGGCTGGATGCATCGGTGGAGAGTTCGTTCGTGTTCACCAACAAGGAAAACGACGTGACCAACTACGTCGCGGAATGGCATGACCGCCGTCCCGGGCAGACCAGCGTATATGCGAAACTGCCGATCGGCGTGTATGATTACAGGCCCGGGCTGTTTCCTGCCCGGCTGGAGAATGTCGTCGGCGACAAGGCGGTGGTGGATTTCGGCACGTCAGGTGTAAGGGCACCCCGGAGCAACGGGGTTGACGGGGCATGGACAGGCGGCGACCCGTCATTCCTCAACCTGAACGTCGGGGATGTCCAGAAGTCGTACGACGCCTTTGTCGTGACGCGAAGCACTTCCGCGGATTCGTTGGGACGAAACCTCTTCGGGTCAAGTTCCATACAAATGCTCAGGTCGAACAATTCGACATTGTTGAAGGTGGACTATGGCGGTTATATCTGCTATGGGGCGCTATGGACCATCAACGGAGTGCCGGTTGACCCTCTCATTCCCCAAGGCGGAAAGTTCGATGTAGACGATTGGATCGTGGCAAGCGTCTCTACGACGGAAAAAGCGACCGTAAACCTAATCGGCTGCAAGGACAGATACTCGCAGGGCACGGCCTGGGGAGGCGTACAGATCGCCGAACATCTTATCTACGACCGCGTGTTGACTCCTGAAGAACGTCGCCAGACGATTGCCTATCTGATGAAGAAATGGAAGGGCGAGGATGCGCCGGGCGTGGGGCCGACGCGGCTTGCCGCCATGAAGTTCGCGAATGGCATTCCCGTAGTGCTGGATTCCGCAGCCGGCACGGAGGTCGAAATCGGCAGTGTTTCCGGTGGCGACGGATCGTTGCTCAAGAAAGGCACGGGAGCCGTAACCATGCCACTTACCGACGAAAGCGGCATGACCGATATCGCAGTCTCCGAAGGTACGCTCGACGTGTCGTTTGATTTTTCGGACGTGTCGGTGTTCCACTTCGACGCATCAGACGTCGATTCGCTGTCTTACTACGTAACGGACGATGGAACGAAGACGAATGTCACGTCCGTTGCCGATGTGCGCGGCAATGGAATTACGGCAACGCCGTGGAAAAACATTAACTATGTGGTGGACGGCACGAATCGCGCGATATCCGTCACGAATCCGGTTTTGCGGGCTATTGCCATGCCGGACGGCACCGCCCGTCCCGCATTCGACTTCGGGCGCATGCGCAATTATCACAACAGAAACGATCTGTACGCGGACAGTTCGTCGTTCAACATCTCAACGCGTTTCACCAACATCCGTGAAATGCATGCCATATTCGCCGATAATGCGGAGGGCGATCATGAGGTGATATTCAGCGACACAAGTTCGTTCGACTATCTGCGCAACGGGACGGCGCTGATATACATCCATAATACGTACACGAAAGCGCATGTGACGAACGGCTATATCGCCGTCAACGGCGAGGTCGTGGCGCCAAACTATCCGCTTCCGTCCGGCTTCCATCTAGTGTCGATGGCGCCTACCGCCGATACTGCGGTCGGTTCCATCGGGCACGACCGCAACATCAGCGCCGGCGGCTGCTATGTTTCAGAGTACATCGGTTTCACCAACCATCTTTCGACGGCAAAGCGCAAATACCTCCAGGACATGCTGATGCACAAGTGGTTCGGACGGGCGAAGCCTGTCTGGCCGGAAGCGTATACGTCGATTTCCGTCGCTGCCGGCGCGACGCTGAACATGACGGGCGATCCAGTCTTGTCCGTGGCGAAGATCGGTGGCGGCGGCACGGTGACGGGCGGTTCGTTTACGGACGTGTCGGAGATTGAAGTGCGCTGCGCGGGCGGCGCGACGGAACCGTTCTCGTTTTCAGGCGACATATCGTTCGCGTCGGCAGTAACAGTGACGCTTACAGGCGAACCGGGAACCCTAGTCTCGGGTGGCACGTATCCGCTTGTGAATGCTTCTTCGATGGCAGGTCTGGAGAATGTGACATGGACGGTCGAAGGGCTTCCTGCACGCCAGAGACGTAAGGTCTCCGCTTCTGGCGGAACGTTGTCCGTGACGCTTGTCCCGGCCGGAACGGCAATCATTTTCAGGTAGTCAGTCAGGAGATTGCAAGGTGCGCATCATGAAGGTTTTTGGGGCGGCAGTGATGGTAGTTGCTACCGTTACGGCCATGCAGGCCAGACCATTGACGGTCGGGATAGTCGATCGGTGCAAGGGGGATCTTGCGGCGAGCGAGATGACGTTTGTGAACAATGTGATCGAGAATGGGGGCGTGGCGTTCGTAATTCCGCGCACGACAAGCACGAATGTCGTGGACACGCTTCTTGACAAGGTCGATATGCTTATCTTCCAAGGTAGCGCATTCTCGCCTGGCACCCGCAAGCCACCGCCTGGAAAGACCGAAGAGGATCTGAAGGAGTGGGATAAAAATCGCATCGCCTTCGAGAAGCTCGTGATGTCGCGCGCCGTGTTGCGCAGGATACCTGTCGTGGGCATCTGCCGCGGAATAAACGTGATCAACACCTTTTTCGGCGGAACATACACGAACGAGGACTATTCTGTTACAAACCGTGTCATCTGCCACATGCAGAACAAGGTGTCGAAACGGCCGAACTGGCAGCCGCACCATGAAATCACTATAGACCGTAACTCGCGTCTTTACAAGGCTCTAGGCGAAGAGAAGATCATGGTCAACAGTTTCCATCGTACTGGGCCAGGGATAGTCGCGCCAGGCTTCAGGGTTGCCGCGCGAGCGCCGGATGGCGTAATCGAGGCGATAGAGGGGGATGTCTATCCGGCGTTCGCTTTCCAGTTCCATCCCGAGACCATGGCTCGGCATGACAAGAAGTTCCTGAGGCTTTTCGGGCTTCTTAGGGAATTGACGGGTGTCAAACCTTTTGCTCAAGAATAGAAAGAGGTACATTAATGGCTGAAAAGAAAGAGATGCGCGGACTGCTGCTCCATTTCGGGGCGAACGTGTGGTATGACGAATGGATGGACAGATCCAAGCCGCGCAGCGCGCAGGTGGCGACGGACTATCTGCAGCTCGACGAGGCGCTTTGGCGCGAAACCACGGATCGCATGGCGGCCGGCGGATTGAACACCGTGGTGATGGATGTCGCCGAGGCGGTCGTCTATCCGAGCCATCCGGAATTGGCCGTGAAGGGCAGCTGGAGCGTCGAACGCTTCCGCGCGGAGTTGGCCAGGCTCAGGAAGATCGGGCTTACGCCCATACCGAAGCTGAACTTCTCCACGGCGCACGACACGTGGCTCAAGGATTACGGGCGCATGGTCTCCACGCCCGAATACTACAAGGTCTGCCGTGACGTGATCAAGGACGTGTGCGAGATATTCGACCATCCGGAATACCTGCATCTCGGCATGGACGAGGAAATGGCGGTCTACCAGAGGCAATACGTATACTGCGTGATGCGCCAGGGCGAACTGTGGTGGCATGATTTTCTGTTCCTGGTGAAGACATGCGAGGAATTCGGCATGCGCGCGTGGGTTTGGAGCGATTACGCCTGGTGGCATCCATGCGAATACATCAGGCGTACGCCGAAGAGCGTGCTCTTGAGCGACTGGTACTATCCGGTCAAGTTCGACCTGCAGTCCGCCATTTCCAGAAACCGTTGGGCGCTCAGGAACTTCATCGATTTCGACAACGCCGGTTTTGACCAGGCTCCTACGGGGACGAACTACGCTCCCACGCTTGTCGAGAACTTCCCGCGTCTTGTCGAATTCTGCGACGCGCACATCGCGCCGGAACGGCTCAAGGGATATATCCAGACGCCCTGGGCGGTGATGATCCCGAAATATCGCGACCGCGTGCTGCAATCGGTGGACATCGCCGTGGATACGTTCCGCAAGCGCGGACCGCTGCCGTCCGCCGCGCAGAAACGCTATAGCGCCTCGGAGAACGCGAAACTGGTCCTGCCGCCCGATGCCGACAAGAAGATCGCCGAGCAGAAGAAGCGCGAGCCCAATTACAACGCCTTCTGGTAGAGAAGGGTGATGGGCTTGCGGCCATGTGCGCACATGGCTGATTTAGACTATCGATGCCAACGCAAAGGAGATTGTCGTGATGTTCGCAAAGATTTTTGCTGGAATGCAAGAAATCGTCAAGGGGAGAGGTAGTTATATATTACCCCCGGTTGTCGTCATTGCCGCTGTAATGATGTCAGGTGTCGTATCTGGCGAGACGTTTGCGTGGAAGTACTACGAAGCTACATCCACGCTGCCGGCTTCACCCAACTGGCAATCGTTTGGTACCGCTTCCAACTGGGCCGTCGGTACCGACAAGAACGGATCCAATCCGAATTCCCTTGTGCCGGGAGCCGGCGATTTCATCTATTACGGAGCCAACGATTCGGGGTTGCAGGCATTCGACCTTGACGGCCAGACCTATGTCGTGGGAGGTTTGACGAACGGGTATTCACGCTGGAGCAAACATCTCTTTCTCCTTCGACACGGTACGCTTGAGTGTACGACTGATTTCACCAACCGTGCCGCGCACGTGTACGTGTACGACACGGGCCGTTTCGTTCTTGGCCCTGATTCGGCAATGCTTTGTGGGCAGAGTTCTCTGGCCGGTTGCTTTTCCATACGCAATGGAGGTGAGGCCGATATCGCCGGCAGAATCATGGTGCATGCCTTGAAAATGGATGTCGATGCCGGTGGCACATTGACTTTCGCTCCGGCCACGTTGTCGTTTTATCAGGGCACCGGCGATAATAGATATCCGTCGCATATCGTCAACTCTGGTGTCCTCAATATGCCACATGGATTCGCTTTGGACGGCAGGACGAATACCGGCAAGACAACGTTCTTGATAGAACAACGTGCTGGTACGTTGACGGTTGGTGACGATTTCAAGATGTTTGGGACGTCTGACTATGCCGACTTTGTCCTGGTCGGCGGCACGGTGAACGTGACAAACGATGTTGCGTTCGTCGCTTTCCGTACGGTTATGATGACAAACAACGCGACAGCGACGGTGAACGTGTCCGGCGGGAAAACGTTCGACCTTTCTGTGATGGTGTTTGAGGACGCTACGTCGCTTACTAAGACCGGCGCGGGTACGCTCAAGGTGGGTTCCTCGGTTCCAGAGACTTTCCTTGTTTCGGCAGGAACGCTTCATCTCACGGCTGGCGTTGCGTTGGGAGAGTGTCTGACGCTTGCTCCGGGGACGACATTGCATCTGGCGTCCGTTGGCATTTCTGCCGATTCCATCGCGGGACTTGCCGATGCCAATGTTACTCTTGATGTCTCCGCCTTTGGTGGAGGTTCGCCTGTGTTCCGGTCGTCGAACGCGACGCTTCTCGCGACACTTCTCGCAAAACTCGGTGAAGCGCCTGCGGGTTTTTCATATTCTATCGTGGGGGACACTTTGTGGTTGAAAAAAGATCATGCGCCGACTGTTTTTGCATGGAAGACCGAGGTGTACTACAGCGCCTTGACGCCGCCAGCATCCCCTAACTGGCAATCTTTCGGTGTGGCTACGAACTGGGCTGTCGGCACGAGCAAAACAGGAACCAATCCCGACAATCTCGTACCGTGCGCATCCGATAAGATATACTATGGCGCATCCGCCAGCGATATCCAGTGCTTCGACATGGGTGGAGCTGCATATACGGTTTCGGGGCTCGAAGGTGGCGATACGAAATGGAATGAACACTTGATCCTGGTGCGTAACGGAACATTGACATTCTCGGAGTCGTTCACGAATTACGGTGCGTACGTTTATGTGTACGATACAGGACGGTTCGTTCTAGGACCAGACTGTACGAGTGTTAGTGGTAGGGGCGGAACGGCCAGCCTCTGGTACGTGTATGATGGCGGAGAAATGGAAATTGGAGGTACGTTCATTTTCGATCTTATGCATGCGACCGTGGAAACCGGCGGGAAATTTACGTTCCACCCTGATACATTCGCGTTCCTCAATACGGCAAACAAGAGCAGGGGACCTTCGTACCTTCGCAATAACGGCGTACTCGACATCCCGGGCGCATTGACCCTTTCTCAGCGGTCAGGGGCGCCTCCCTGCACGTTTTCGCTCGAGCAGCTGGGCGGCACGTTGACGTTAGGCGGAAATTTCGCATCAACGGCATCAGCGGACTATTTCGACTTCATCCTTGCGGGCGGTACGGTCAACGCCACGAACGATGTCGCCTTCTCCGGTTTCCGCACGATCTTGATGACAAACGACGCCGTCGCTGTTGTAAACGTTGCGGCAGGCAAGACGCTGGATTTCTCGAATATGAAGTTCGCCTCCGGTACTTCGCTGACGAAGACTGGTGCGGGGACGCTCAAGCTTGGCGCTTCGGTCCCCGTGACGCTTTCAGTCGAGGCGGGCTCGCTCGCCGTCGTTGGCGCGGCTGCATTTGGTGATGGGCTGTCTCTTGCATCTGGCACAACGGTCGACATCCAGTCTGCAGGTGTTTCGGCCGGCGTGATTTCCGGAATCGCCGAAGCAAATGTCGTATTTGACGCCAGTTTGCTTTCCGGTGTCGCGCCGCTGTTCGTTTCGTCTGATGCCGCTACGTTGTCTGCGATTCGCGGAAAGATGGGGAATGCGCCATCTGGCTACGAATACCGTATCGACGGCGACACGCTTGTTCTCGACAAGCCGCATGCCCCCTCCGTGTTTTACTGGAAAAAAGAGGGGGTCGATGTGAACTATTCGTTTTTCAATCCTGCTTACTGGGGAGTTGGCGATACGAGTACGGCTACAAATCCAGATAATTTAATTCCCGGAGTGAATGATGAAATCTATTATGGCAACGCCTACAACCGCTACATGTATTTTGACATGAAGGGGGCGACACGGACCGTGAAGGCATTGAACAGTGGCCTGAATCCTACTGAAAACAAGTACGGGTTTCTTTACTTGGCGCTTACAAACGGCACGTTGACGTTTACGTCCTGCTTTACGAACTTGCGTGCGTATGTGACGACACGTCTGGGCGGACGATTCGTTCTGGCTGACGATTGTTTCACGCTAATGGGTTCGGCCGGTGCCGCAAACAAGTACACGGCGGAAACCGGCGGAGAATGCGATCTTGGCGGAACGTTGCAGATGAACGTGTTCCAGGCGACTGCAAAATCAGGCGGTCGTATCGTTTTCCGGCCAAAGTCGTTCGTGTTCGATTCTTCGGCCAATAGCAGTTATTCGTCTTCGTACATCCGCAATTCCGGCATGCTGGACATACCTTCAGGTTTCACTCTAGGCGGCAGGTCGGGCAAGGTCCCATGTGTATTTGCCATCGAACAGAATGACGGTACGCTGACATTGGGCGGTAACCTTACTATGACGGACACCGCCGATTACGCCGACTTCGTGCTTGCCGGCGGTATCGTGAACGCGACGAACGACGTATCCTTCAACGGTTTCCATACGGTAATGATGACGAACGACGCGACGGCTACCGCCTGCGTGGCGGACGGGAAGACGCTGGACTTCTCCGCAATGACGTTTGAAACCGGCACTGCGCTGTCCAAGACAGGCGACGGCACGCTCAAGATAGGCACGTCGGTTCCGCAATCGCTTGACGTGCAGGCCGGTACGCTGGCGGTCGCCGGCGCGGCGGCCTTTGGAGAGGGGCTTGCGCTGGGTGATGGCGCAACGCTGCACTTCGCCGCCGGAGGCTCCTCGGCAGACGCCATTTCCGGTCTGGACGATGCGACCGTGACCATAGAACCGAAGTCTGTCGGATACGGTTCGGCGATCATTTCTTCGACCAATGCCACGCTAATCGCATCGGTGGCGGAAAAGCTATCCCCTGCGATTGAAGCCGCTGACAAGCCCAAGCTTTTCCTTGAAATCGTGACTCAGGTTGGCGATCCCGATGTCAGTATCCTGCGGCTTATGCGCGTGCCGAAAGGTATGGTGTTTTCCTTCAAATAGACAAAAAAGGAGTAGATGAAATGACTGCAATTATTCTGGCCGCGTTGGCGGTAGACTTCACGGCGACGAGCGGCAATATCCGCCCCGAACTTCATTCGTCCGGTTTCGGACCTACAATATGCTCGCAAACGGCGCAGGATCTCGCCGATGTGAAGGCGATGGGATTCAAGTATGCGCGCACGCACGACTGGGCGCTCATCAATCCGAACGAACGAGTGTGCGACTATTTCCATATCTTTCCGCTCATGCACCTCGACGCGAAGGATCCGAAGAACTACTGGTTCGGCCCTACGGACTACCTGCTCAAGCGTACGCGCGAAGAGACCGGGCTAGACATCTTCTACCGTCTCGGCACGTCCATAGAACATTCGGGACACAAGATACATTTCAATTCGTCGATACCTGAAGACTTCGACAAGGTCGCCGAGATTTTCGCCGGAACCGTGCGCCATTACAACAACGGATGGGCGAACGGCTTCAACTGGGGCATAAAGTACTGGGAGATATGGAACGAACCTGAGGGCATCGAGAACATGTGGTGCCCTCCGGAAGGGACGGAGGGCCTCTCTCCGGAAGAGCTGAAGGCGAAAAGGGACGAGTGCCGCTCGAAGTTCGTAAAGTTCTTCGTCGTCGCGCTCAAGCGGCTTAAGACGGAATTCGGCGATTCCATAAAGGCCGGTGGTCCCGCGCTGTGCGGCTACAACAGCGTCTGGCTCAACGATATCCTTGCGGCATGCCGCGATGCCGGTGTCGCACCCGACTTCATCTCATGGCACGGTTACACGCGCGACCCCATGCAGTTCAACCGCCAGGCCGACCTCGGACGCAAGCTGTGCGACTCCTACGGCTTCCCGAAGTGCGAGCTGATCGTCAACGAATGGCACTACTTCGGCGAGAACTACAGCTGGACGGATATGCAGCGCTGTTCCGATCCGAAGGTCAAGGCCCGCATCTGGGAAGGGCCGGACAGCCACAACGGCATACGCAGCGCATGCTTCACGCTTGCGACGCTCGCGAATATGCAATGCTCGAAGCTCGACCAGGCATACTACTATGGATGCCGCCACGTCGGCAGCTGGGGCTTCAAGGACGATATGCAGAGGAAATACAAGGTATTCTACGCGCTCAAGCTGTTTGGCGACATCGTGCGCGATTATCCAGTGATATCCTCCTGCGGTACGGAAGGTACTGTCACCGTATTCGCCGTGAAGAACGCCGCCGGAAAGAAGGCTCTGCTTGTCGTTGACTACGGCGGGTCGTCGCGCAGAATCTCACTTGACGTGAAGGGCGTTTCGCCCGCCGCAAAGGTGTCGTGCACGCTGCTCGACCATTTGCACAACCTCGAACCGCTGGAAGTGAAGTTCACCGGAGGAAAACTTTCCCTCGTCAAGCCCGATTTCCATTCCGCCGCGTTCTTCGTGGAATTCGCCGAATGACGGGCTGCCGCAGGTTCATGACATTAACGGCCGCCGTGGCGTTGCTGGCGGCCTTTGGCGAAACGGCAGCGCCTGGCCGTCCGGCGGAACGGAACTTGTCCAAGGCGGGTGCTGCGCGTACTTCACCCGTGCCGGCATCTGCCGACTTTGATCTCGGTAACGCGGGAAGGTCCGCAGTCTACCATTATCCCGGACTGAACCGCTTGCGTTGCACTTTTTATCCATTGGTGGCGGATCCCGTTCAGAAGGTCAAGTGTGACGTCGGCGGGACGTCGGAAACATTGAAGCGCCAGGACGATGGTTCATACAGCACGATCATGCCTGCGCCGGAGGCGGTGGGCAGATACCCCGTATCATTCGACGTGCAAACGGCAGACGGCAAGACCATGCGGTTTGCGGATGTGTGGACGCTGGAGAAGAAGCGTTTCGAGTGGGAAGGGCACAGGATAGGTCTGGAGAGGGTGATATTGCCCCCGTTCAAGGCCATTGCCGGATCTGGCGGCGTTTTGGACGTGATCAAGCGCAGATATCGTTTTGATGGTGCGTGCTTGCCGTCTTCGATAGAGGCGGAAGGACGCGAATTGCTTGTCGGACCTGTGAGGTTCGAGGCCGTGGTGGACGGCAAGACGACGACATTAGGCAACGTCTCTTCAAAGGTACGGCTCGCCGCCGACGGATACGATGCGACGATGGAGGGGGCTGTCGCCAGTGAAGGGTTGACGATATGCGCAAAGGGGATCTTCGAGTATGACGGTTTTGCGCATGCCAGATATTCGCTTGCCGGTTTGAATGGCCGTCGTCTCGACCGCCTTACGCTGGTAGTTCCGCTCAAGGATGCCGAAGTGCCGCTTATGCATGTGTGCATGACGGATTCCCTGCGTTACAATCCTGCGGGGACAGTCCCCGCAGGCGAGGGGGAGGTGTGGAACAGCACGAAGCTAAATCATCCCGGCAAGTTCAAGTTCCGCGCGCCGCAGATCGCGCCGTATGTATGGCTCGGCGCGGAAAGGCGCGGACTAAGCTGGTTCGTGAACAACACTTGCGGGTTCAGACTGCAGGAAAAGGAGTCTGCGATACGCCTTGTGCGCAATGGCGGCGTCCTGCAGCTAGAGATAGATGTCGTCAACGTGCCATCGCATCTTGCCGACGGACATTCCTTCGCGTTCGGTTTCGAGGCGACGCCGGTGAAGTATGCAGATCCCGCCCTCAGAAAGCATTTCCAGACTGGCCCCGGACGGCATCCCGTGGGCATGGTTTCGCGTCAGGAGATAAACTATGTCGGCACCGGCTTCTGGAACACGTGGGCGCGGCGTCCGTACGGCGACGATTGGCGATTGTTTGAAGCGGCGTGCCGTTTGGCGAACCATGCCGGCCCCGGCGACAAGGAGGCGTATCGCGCGATTCTCAAGGATGTCATCGATGCGCACGACAAGGAACTGCAGGAATACTGCAAGCCTTTGCCGAACATCGGCAAGTCAACGCCCTACTATCTTTGGATGAAGGGCTGCCGCATAAGCGCCGCCGCGATGATATGCGCCCCAGGCGAGGTGGTGTATCCGTTCAAGTATTCCGATCCGACGCTCAACTGGAAGGAAGAGGAAACGCAGAAGGCGTACAGGTCCGAATGGGTGTCGCGTCCCAACCAGTATACCGGGGCGGAGCGCAACTTCATCACGCCAACATATCTCGAATACTGCCTTTACTATTACAAGAAGCAGATGGAATGCGGGATGAAGGGCATATACCTCGACGACATGTTCCCTATGACCTGCCGCAACCCTGATACGGAATGCCGAGTGGATTCCGATGGCTCCGTGCACGGAAACTTCGGGATACTCGAGATGCGCGAGCTGATCAAGCGGCTTTCCGTGATGCAGCATCTTGCCGGGTTGTCGCCGCGGCTTATACAGGTGCACATGACAAACTGTCTGCTCGTGCCGTCGTTCGCCTTCGCCACGAGCCAGCTTTCGTGGGAAGACCATTTCGGCGAGGACGAATTCCAGAAGAGGTTCAAGGATGATTACATACGCGCCGAATCGCTTGGCGGACAGATCGGCGCCGAGGCGGTCGCGCTTGACGGCATTAAGCGCCACACCCATCCGAAAGAAGGGTGGGATGCCCGTTTCCGCTTCCTGACGCGTACGCAGCAGGCGATCCTGCTGCCGGCCGGGGTGAAGATATGGCTTCGTCCGCCATGGCCGCCCGATACCGGCGTCCACAAGGAGGAGCTGTTCTCGATCCTTGATGTGCCGGGGCATTTCGGCGCGTGGGAGGACGACTGCACCTTCACGCCCTATTACGCCTACGACGGGTCGGCTGGCGCCATGCCTCAAGGGATTCACGTGGGCACTTGGCGCAGGAACGGCAGAATCCTCTGGGTGTTCGGCAACCAGACAGCCAAGGATATCGAGATAGCGGTAGCCCCCACCGGAGAACGCTTGACGGTTCCCGCCTACGACTTGCGTTTTGCGCAATCGGCGGGAAAACGATAGGTGCGATTTCTGGTGTTTGACATGCAAGCGCGTATTTGATAACATACGCACGTTCGTTCCGGAATAGGCGACTCTCGCCGTGCTTGGGCACGGATGAGGCTACGCCCCTACGGATCAACCTTCAACCGAGGTTCCATGAGTTGTCGAACGTTACACAGCAGGCAACGCCTCTCGCCGAGGCATTGAACGCCCAGCGGATCAACCGCTTGGCGCATTTTGACGTTCCCGGACACAAGGGCGGGAGGATGAATCCCGAACTGCCCGACTATTACGGTCGCCTTTGCATGGCGTTGGACGTCAATTCCATGAAACCTCTGGACAACCTGGGGCATCCCGTGTCGGTGATCAAGGCCGCACAGGAACTGGCCGCGGAGGCTTTTGGCGCCGACCATGCCTTTTTCATGGTAAACGGCACCACGTCCGCCGTGCAGACCATGATCTGGGCCACATGCGAGCGCGGCGACAAGATAATCCTTCCGCGAAACGTCCATAGGAGCGCCATCAACGCGCTTGTCGTCAACGGCGCCATCCCGATCTACGTGAACCCTGGCCGCAACAAGCGTCTTGGCATTCCGCTCGGCATGTCTGTTGCTGCTGTGAAGAAGGCCATAGCCGAACATCCCGACGCGCGTGCGATCCTTGTAAACAACCCCACATACTACGGAATCTGCTCGAACCTGGAGGAGATCGTAAAGCTGGCGCACGAGGCGGGGATGCTCGTTCTTGCCGACGAGGCGCACGGCACGCATTTCTACTTCCACGAGGAGCTTCCCGTATCCGCGATGGCGGCAGGATGCGACATGGCCGCGGCCTCGATACACAAGACGGGCGGCAGCCTTACGCAAAGTTCGATCTTGCTTACGCGCAAGCCGGTGAATCCTGACTACGTCCGCCAGGTGATAACGCTCACGCAATCGACCTCGGCCTCGTATCTGCTTCTCTCGTCGCTCGACATCGCACGCCGCAAGCTTTATTTCAAAGGGCGTTCGATGTACCAGAAGACGATGGAGTTCGCCGACTACGCCCGCGAGGAGATCAACGATCTCGGCGGCTATTACGCGTTCGGGCCGGAGCTTGTGGATGGCGACGAAGCGTTCGCCTTCGATCGCACCAAGCTTTCCGTGCACACGCGCGATATCGGGCTTGCGGGCATCGAGGTATACGATCATCTGCGCGACGACTATGGAATACAGATCGAGTTCGGCGACATCGGCAACCTGCTTGCGATACTTTCCGCGGGCGACCGTATGATGGACGTCGAGCGCTTGATCTCGGCGCTCGCCGAAATCAAGCGACTCCACGAGCGCAGCGCGGCGGGGCTCTTCGACCACGAATACATCGATCCCGTGATCGCCATGGCGCCGCAGGACGCGTTCTATGCGGAGAAACGGCGCGTGCCGATGCGCGAGTCCACTGGGCTTGTCGCCGGCGAATTCGTGATGAGCTACCCGCCGGGAATTCCGATAGTCGCCCCAGGCGAACGCATCACACCTGACGTCCTCGAGCACATCCTCTTCGCAAAGGAGAAGGGTTGCTTCATGACTGGTACCGAAGACATGAACCTAGACTATATTCAAGTAGTAAGTTAAAAGGTTAAAGGGTTAAAAGGTTAAAGGATTAAGTAGTTAATCAAAAGGCTGGAGATGAATGATTTCGCAAAATCATTGATGGACAAGAGCCTGGCATTTGCGGTGAGGATTGCCAGGCTTGCGCAATTTCTTTGTGATGAAAAGAAGGAATTTGTTTTATCTCGTCAGATTGTCAGAAGTGGAACAAGCATTGGGGCCAATGTGCGAGAAGCACAGTTCGCCCAAAGCGATGCGGACTTCATTTCGAAGTTGAGCATTGCGTTGAAGGAAGGAACGGAGACTCAATACTGGTTGGATGTGTTGGCGAAGGCTGAATACATTACTGAAAAGCAATATTGTTCACTCCGTAATGATATAAATCGACTTGTCGGCCTGCTTGTCAAAGTCGTCAAGACCAAAAAGCGAAACCTAGGACTTTTAACCCTTTAACCCTTTAACCTTTTAACCCTTTAACCTTTTAACCCTTTAACCTTTTAACCTTTTAACCCTTTAACCTTTTAACCC
>JAEEGL012229729.1_pt1 | contig 23899 bp, 24 predicted proteins | sample 9134231 | NCBI WGS metagenome assembly JAEEGL01 (sample SAMN16246548, study PRJNA631951) | gut metagenome | biome: gut microbiome; feature: rumen; material: fiber-attached | host: Bos | place: Iran: Karaj | collected 2018-10 | reverse complement strand
GCTTGCTTTTTCCGTGCTTCTTGTGCTATTATGTTCATGAGAAGTTCTCCTTTGGCTGGTTGGTTTTGTGTGGTAACTTAATTATACCATACCAAAGTCTGAACTTCTCTTTTTTTGGTTCACATCATTTTACATCATACATTTTTAAAATTTTTTTATTGTTTTTCTGTCGTTTTTTCTTTTTTCGTTTTGTCTTTTTCAGAAGATCTTAATGATTTACGATTTTCTTTTTTACCGGTCATTCCGATAATAAAAAAATCTGCCGCAGCGCCCGGAACGGAATAAAAAACGAAGCCGCCCATAAGAATACCCGCAAAAATATAAAAACGGAAAACGCCGGCGTTGACTTCAAACACAAATAAAAACAACAAAACGGCAGAAATGAAACAAAAAAGAATATCCTGCAAAAATACGGCGAACGGCCTGTTGATCCCGAAAAGGCGCAGCGATCTGAAAAAGTATCCGAAGGCGCCCAAAAGAAATCCGAACCCGATGCTTTTCAGAAAAACAAAATATGAAAAGCTATGGCTGACTCCGAACATCAGCTGAACATCCTTGCAAACAATCCGCCGTTTTTTCCGGTTTTTTCTTCATACGCAAGAGATGCGATATTTCCTTCCACAATAACGTCGCCCGTCTGCAGATCGAGCTTTGCCACCTGTAAACCGGCGCCGGTAATATTCAACACCCCGAACGTTGTTTCCATTCGCAGGATCTCATCGTTAAAATTACAAACGTCTGTAACGCCGGTCACGGTGATCTTGTTTCTGTTTTCAATATAAAGGGTATGGGGCTGCGCCGATTTCTGTTCTTCCATAATTTCCTCCGGATATTTTCTAATATATTCTATATTTGTTTTGTTAGAATTAGAACAAACCGGAGAAAGGAAAAGAGCTGCCGCAACGGCAGCTCCGTAAATCATATAACGGCGGAAATATCTTTTATGTGCCCCATTACAAGAAGATGATCCTCCGCGTTGAACATATAATCCGGGGAAAGCACGGGTTTCAGCTCGCCGCCGCGTTTTACGGCGATCACGTTCAGGCTGTGCCGTTGGCGGATATTGAGATCCTTAATCGTTTTTCCCCGCCATGCCGAGGGCGTAGCGATCTCGTAAATCGCATAATCCGAACTCAGATCGATCGCGTCAAATACACTGTCGTTGCTTTCGCTGATCGCGATGCGCTGCGCGAGATCGTATTCCGGATACACGACCTGATCTGCGCCGTTGCGCAGAAGGAACTTTTTCTCTATATCGCGGCTGACCTCGCAGATCACTTTTTTTGCGCCGAGCTCTTTCAGGCTGAACGTAATTTCAAGCGCATCCGAAAAATGATCGCCGAGACATACGAAACAGGTGTCGAACTCATCCACGCCGAAGCTTTCCAGTACGTCCGTATTCGTGCAGTCCGCGATCCGCGCGCTGACTGCATATGGCGTCATGGATTCCACCGCAAGCGCGTCCATATCCGCGATCATAACCTCTGCATCAAGCGTGGATAGCTTTTTACAAAGATGCGAACCGAAGGTACTCAGACCGATAATTAAAAACGATTTCATAATAATCTCCTTTTATCCGAGCTTGATTTCTTCCGTAGGATAAGTAATCAGAGGTTCCGCGCGCTTCTCCAAAAAAGCGGAAGCAAGCGTAACGCTGCCTACCCTGCCGCAAAACATCAGAATAATGATCATACATTTACTTAACGGCAAAAGCAGTCTGGTGATACCAGTAGACATACCTACCGTTCCCATGGCTGAAAAGACTTCAAAAATCACGTCCGTGATCGGCAAGGGCTGAATCGCCGAAATAAAAACGGCTGAAACAAAAATCAATGTAATATTAAACGTAATGATATTCGCCGCTTTTTTTACTGCGGAGTCATCCAGCGTTCTGCCAAGCAGATGCGGACGCCTGCGGGCGCGAAGATCGGTAAAAAGGAAGATAAACATCACAGCGATCGTCGTTGTTTTGATTCCGCCGGCAGTGGATCCCGTTGAACCGCCAACGAGCATCAAAAAGCAGGATAACAACGCGGATGCGTTAGACAATGCCGAAAGATCGATCGTATTGAAGCCTGCGGTACGGCAGGTTACAGATTGGAACAGCGAACGCAGAAGGGCTTTTCCGGCGCCGACACCGCTGAAAACGCCGTTATGTTCAAATATGAAAAACAGTAAAGCGCCGCCGAACGTGAGCACGGCTGAAACAAACAGAACAATTTTGGAATGCAGCGAATACCGCTTCAGTTTCAACTTGTGGATCCGTACGTCCTCCCATACGGAAAAACCGATGCCGCCTACCGTGATCAATAAGATGAGCACGAGGTTCACAAGCGGATGATCTGCGTAATCCGTAAAGGAACAAAACCGTCCGCGTATGCCCATCAGATCAAAACCGGCGTTGCAGAAGGCGGAAACGGAATGAAATACGGCATAGTAAACGCCTTTGAAAACGCCGAAATCCTTTATGAAAGGGATACTCAGAAGCATCGCTCCGGCGGCCTCAAAAATCAGCGTGCCGATCAGGATCCTTTTCGTAAGCGTTTTCAATCCGGAAAGATTTGCAGTACTGATGCTTTCCGCCATCAGAGACCGGTTCCGTAATCCAAGGCTCTTGCGCGCAAAGGAGAGGAACACAGTGGCGATCGTAATAAATCCGAGGCCGCCGATCTGGATCAAGAGCAAAATCACGATTTGGCCGAACAGCGTCCAGTGCGTGGCGGTATCTACAAGAACGAGACCGGTAACACAGGACGCCGAAACTGACGTAAACAAGGCTGTAAGGACAGACGTAGGCTCATCAGGCACAGACGCAAACGGCAGCATGAGCAGCACAGTCCCGATCAGTACGAGCAGAAAAAAACCGAGCGCTATGATCTGCATATTCGTCAGTTTTTTCAAGAGCATACTTATGCCTCCAATAATTCAATTAAACGATTCGCTGCATGCAACGCGGCGGCTTCACGCACGTTGTTTCTGCCGATATCGCCGAATTCCACGGTTTCCGTATATACGGCCCCCGGGATCCGGTACCCGAAACAGACCCTGCCTACCGGAAAACCATCTTCTGCGCCCGGCCCGGCAAAACCGGTAAACGACACTCCAATATCCGCATTCGATCGTTTTACGGCGCCTATGACCATTTCCCGCGCAGTGGGTTCGCTTACAACGCCGAATTTCGCAATTGTATCCGGGGATACGCCCAAAACCTGCTGTTTTGCCTCTTCCGAATAAACCACGAACCCGTAAGCTAACGCATCGGATGCTCCGGCGGTTTCCGCAAGGTGCGCACTGAAAAGCCCGGCCGTACAGGATTCGGCCGAGGTGATATGCTGTTTTCTTTTACGCAGCGTTTCAACAAGAAAAGAGAACGGTTCCATATGACTCACCTGTTTTTTATTGTATCATATTTTGTTTTTATTTCAATAAAAAAATATTGAATTCCTTTCGGTTTTGCAATAAAATTATTCTACAACCCTATGAAAGACGTGTAATATATATGCTGATCAACTGCCACACGCACACAAAACGCTCACATGATTCCGCGGCGGAGCCTGCCGCGCTGTGCGAAAGCGCCGTAAAAGCCGGTCTTGCAGGTCTTACGTTTACGGATCACTGTGATTGTGAATATCACAAAAGTGTGGATATCATCCGTCAGTTTGCGGAAGCGGCCGCTGATTATGAATCTGCGAAAAAAAAGTACGAGGATCGCTTGCGCTTATTTTTCGGGATAGAACTGGGGGATCCTTTGTTTGCCCCTGCCTTTGCAGATAAGATCCTTTCTTCTTTTTCTTTTGACGCGGTACTGTTATCCGTACACGCCGTGCGTTTTCCAGGTTACGACATACCGTTTTCACAAATCGATTTCGGATTCGCGGACGATCGCTTTATATTTTCTTATCTCAATCAATACTTTACGGATCTGTTGGAATCTGTTTGCATTTTCGATTTTGATATTCTTTGTCATCTTACGGTTCCGCTTCGGTATATCAATCTGAAATACGGTAAAAAAGCGGATATTTCCGGTCACATGGATCTCATCGACCGTATCCTCAAAGAAGTGATCGCAAGAGATAAAACACTCGAAATCAACACTTCGGCGCTTTCTCTGCACGGCGGTTTTCTGATGCCGGATCAACAAATCATTGACCGTTACATCGCTTTCGGCGGCAGCTCGTTTTCTGTCGGCTCCGACGCACATTCACCCGCGCAGATCGCCGACGGTCTGAAAGAGGCAGCGCAGTTATTAAAGAAAAACAATATTAAAAGCCTCTGCTGCTATAGAGGCAGACAGAGACTCTTCTATGATTTATAAGCAGTTCAGTTCCGGAATATCAGCACCCGGTCTTCTTTTAACACGTCCTCTTCCAGCGTGTTCAGTTCCTTCAGCGCGGAAAGGGGCGTTTTGTTTTCCTTTGCGATATTCCATAGCGTTTCGCCCTTGGTTCCGTAATACAGCACCACCGTTTCATTCTCAGGCAGCGTTTCCGATCCTTCAAATACCGCTTCCGTGATCATATCGTGCGGTTCCCCGTATAAAGCCAGAACGTTTACCAAAAGCTCGCCTGCGCATCTGATCATTCCGCTGCCAGCATACTCCGCAGTGATCGCCCCGGATGAAACGGAGACCGTACAGTGGCAGAAGTTTTTCGCAGCGGAAAGTGTATCGGAGAATGAAAAGCTGCCGGAAAAGCAGGTATAAGACCCGTCCGCCGTTTTCGCGAGGAGCGTTATTACGGCAGTGCCGTTGATCTCAAGAACGCTGCCGTTGGCGGAAACGTTATACGAGATATCCGAAACCGTTTTATCCGCGAGCTCAAGCAGCTCGATATCATAGGTCCGGATCTCTCCGTCGAAACGCGCCTGATCGTACAAAACAGCCGCATCCTCAGGCAATACGCTGTTTCCTGCAGAAATCTTTACGTCTCCGTGAACGCCGTAAACATCATCCACAAAGCAGAATTCATTTTTCGTTCCGGTGATCATAACGATTTGCGCGTCAACGGCAACATTTGCCTCGTTGTTTTCCCCGCCCGCATTCTTCGGGTCGATATTTACGGCGGCGGAATACAGATTGATGTGGCATATATCGTTTTCCTTCACGCCGTAAATATCTTTCACCTGCGTAAAAGGCAGAGATACCGTATATTCGGAACTCACCTCGTTCTCATTCGTAACATATACGAAGTTGATCTCCGCGGTGCCGCTCAGCATAACCTTATCGTTTCCGGCGCGGACCTCGTTCCAGATGATCCGCACGTTTTCTCTTACCGTATCCGCAATACGTTCTTTAGGCACGGGCAGACTGATATTATCCGTAATTTCAAGCCGGAACACGGAAAAAGAATCCATAAAGAAACCGTTCATATTCCGTTTGCGGATCTGAAGCCTTGGATCGGCGACGCTGCCTGCGCAAACCGAATCCAGTATACGGTAAACGTTTACTTTTACGGCAGCCGCCGCTCTGACTTCGATTTTACGCGGCGAAACCGCTTTGAAGTTCAATGAACGCAGCGATTGCCGGACGATACATACGTCACCGGATTCAAAGATTCCTCCCGGAATCACCTTCGTATATCTGGAAACGGAAGTATACATCCGGAGTACGTTCTCCGCAGAAGTATAAAGAAGCCGGATCTTTGCCGCGCCGGATATGCTCACCTTATCCGCCGTCAGGGTAACGGCTTCTTCCGATAACGTTACGGCGCAATCCAGGATCTTGGATATCTCCGGATAATAATCCGGTAAGATCAGGTCGGCTTCCAGAGCCTGTTCTTTTATTTGCGAAAAAACTTGCGAAGGGGTTCTGATGCTGTTCGTTTGGTTTTCCATATACCGGTACACTCCTATTTTTTGATTCCGGTTTATCTATATGAAAAACATGTCCCGTATATGACAAAAAAGAAAGTGCTGAGCGCGCTCGCCTGTGGAGTTACTTCCAATCGGCGAGCGCGCTCAGGTCTGTTTTTCTTCTGTTTATTTATCCTTTTAATACGGCAATTGCATTTGCGGCGTCCGCCGTAAAATCATCCGTACGCGCTTCCACGGAGCAGGTATCGCATCCGGCGAATTCCAACGCAGATATGAACGTCGCGTAATCGTAATCGTCTCCGGGGGCGGGATACACGCGGTTTTGCGGCTGCGCGATATGCGCGTGCTTCAATATCCCCTTCATCATGCGCACGTCCGCTTCACCCTCGTTTACGTTATACATATGGTAAACGTCGCCGAGCAGCATGATATTCGGCCTGTTCACCGCCGCAACGATCTCAGCGCCTTCTCTTAAAGTGCGGATCACGTTGGTATCCTTCGGAGATAACGGTTCGATCACAACGATTATCCCGAATTTCTCCGCGATCGGCGAAACGATATCCGTAAGGAAAGCGAAGATCTGACGCATGGCTTCGTCAAAAGGAAAACCGTCCGGGATGTTTCTTGCGCCGCTTGAACCGAATACGACCTTTTTTACGCCGAGGGCCGCCCCGCGCTGCATACCGCGTTCAACGTAAGCCGTAAGCGCAGCGGGGTCCGTTTCGGGGCCGGTCACTTTCAGCGATCCGGGAAGAAAGCAGTTTACGGAAAGACAGGGAATTTCATATTCCTTTGTAAGCCGGATGAACGCATCGTATTTCTCATCATTTTCAGCATCGGCCAAAAGAGAGAATCCGGATTCCACGTAATCAAAACCGATTTTTTTGCTGATTTCGATCCGTTCCGGATCACAGCCGATACAAACGCCGAATTTCATAAATGATACCTCCACGTCCGTATTACGTATTCTGCGTTTCGGAGATCGCCTGCACCATTTCCTCGAGGTCTTTGCTCTCCTGATCCTCGTTGGCCATCAGCGCGCGGCGTTCGTTTAGCGCAATGTACATGCGCTCTCTCTTTTCGCCTACCAGATCATAGAACAGATACGGGATCATTCTGACTACGTCAGGCAGCATGGAGATACCGATAAACAGGAAGAATACTTTTTGATAAATGATCTTGCTTCCCTGCGACCAGGGCTTCATGGTGATCGTGGTATCGTAACCGGACCACTTGAACAGCTTCACGGTGAACCAAGCGTTGATCGGCGCGGTGATCTTCGTGATCAGACCGGTCAGCAGGCCGATCGTGCCGTCCGGACGTTCGCCGGTCACGTATTCGGTATAGTCATTGATCTCTCTGCCGAGCTCCGCCTCAAACACTCTGGCGGGACCGTCGTTGAAACCGTCCAACCCGTGACAGATCGCGTAAAGCGCAACCACGGACCAGCGCTTATCAACAACTCGCCAACCCACGATAGACATGATCAGACACGTCATCAGGTCCCATAAGCGCAGCACCACAACGCCGTTTCTGTTATTGTTCTTGAACAGCTTGCGGAATTTCGGAATAAAACTGACGCTCAGATAAGTAAATACGTTATACGGCATGTACGCAACAAAGGAAGGAATGGATCCGCCGAAGATCTCCTGCTGCGTTACCACGTCCCACTTATAACCGCCGCTGCTCCACCAGGAGGTGGCAAAACCGGCAATGAAGTTACGAAGCGCATATTTGTTTTTCAGCACGTAGAAAATGGTTTTGGTAACGGGCGCCGGCTTCGGCTGCAACAGAATGCGTTCCTTGCACTTGATGCCCATCGAGATATTGCCGAGCACGCCGCAGGTGCAGGTAACCGCGGCAAAGATCGCGTAAAGCAGAGGCATGGGAACATTGATGTAGCCCTTGTTGTTCAGCTCCATGAACGGGATGAACAGAATGAAAACGAGCTGAGATCCCGTATAACCGGCGTACTGCTGAACGAGACCGACCTTGATTCTGTCGTTCGGGTTTGCCGTTTGCAGCGAGAGCATATTGCCTCTGGGAATAGAATAAATCGTGGAAAAAGTTTCCTGCAGGAACAGCATGACGAACACGAAAATTATTTTTTTCGGATCGTTCGTTGAGGAATTTCCGAATACGGTAGCGCCTGCGTACATGATCAGGATGCTGGCATAATACGGAATGGCGGTAGCCACAACGTAAGGCCTGGCCTTGCCCCAGCGCGTTCTTGTTTTATCGTAGACGATACCCATCAGGGGGTTGTTCAGCACGTCGTAAATACCGATCAGCGTCAAAATCAGCGTAACGTAGGTCATGTCAATTTTGAGCACGTTTACAAAGTAAATGGTTCTGTACTGCTCCAGCGCGGTAAGCATACACGTGGCAAATTCCGCAACGCCGGGAAACAGGATCTCTTTTACGGAGAGCACCGGGGTATGGAACATGCGAACGGCGATACTGCTGTATTGGTTCAGTCTGGACTGATCGAGGTTTTCGGCGGAGTTCTTTTCCGCCTGAAAGATGCCTTCCACTACCGTTTTGGCGTGACTTTCGTTTTTCGGCAGTTCACTCATTTTACAGTCACCTCACAGGAAGATTTATAGTAAAGGTCGTCGGACAGTGCGTAAATTACAACGGTACCGGGCGAAACGGCGGTCACAAAGCCGTTCTCATCTACGGTGGCGATGCTCTCGTCTTCCGAATACCACGTTACGGTTTGTATCGTAGCCTTTTTCGGAGAAACCGTTGCGGTCAGCTGATAGGTATCGCCCTGACTGACGGACAGCTTTCTCTTGTTCAGCGAAAGGGATTCCACGTCGTATTTCACGTTGATCACGCAGCTGTCGGAATACGTTTTGCCTTTGAACTCAAACGTGGCGGTCACAACGGCCGTTCCGGGCGTCTTGGCTGCTTTCAGATAACCTTCTTCGTCCACAGTAACAACGCTTTCATTCGAAGAGGTCCAAACCGCGTCGTACTGTGTGGGATCGTCGCAAACAAGCGTTGCAAGCAGGTTATCTGATGCTTTCGGCTCCATATCCTTTACGTGCGCGGAAAGTGAAAGCGAAGGCCAGGTAAAGGAATAGCGCTCGTTTTCCGTAACATCCACAGAAAGATCCATATTTCCGAGCGCGGCGTATCTGCCTGTAAAATCCGCGTTCGTTTTTACGTTCATCTTTTTAGAATACTCAAGGCTCTGCAGTTCGTCCGTGGTCCTGCGCACCGAGATACGCAAAGAAAGCGACTGATAATCCACTTCCGGCGCCTGCACGGTCAGAACCTGATCGAGCTTATCGCCGAACAGCGCGACGATCTCATCATCCGTACGCACCTTGAAATTGTTTTGCAGCACGTCCTGGGTTAAGTTCAGGTCGTAAGTGATCGTATAATTATCGCGGTACTGCATGATATAGGGATTTTCACTGCCGCAGTATTCGCATTCCGTCTGCGGATCATTGGAAGTTTCTCCGCACGAAGCGCATTTATAATAAATGTATTCGCAATTAAAACCTGCGATATCCTCCGCCGTGATCTTCGGTTTGCGTATCAACTGATCGAATCCCTCCGAAAAATCTGCTTCGGTATTCCGGAACGCGCTGCTGATATAATCGGTAAAATCATTTTTAATAAACAGAAGCGTATCTTTTACCGTATCCGGGGCGTTCGTCTGCAAAGAATCCTCGTCGATGCTGAAGGATTCGCTTCCGCTGAACTTCGGTTTCCCGGCATACGCTTCGTCCAGAACCGTGTTGAGATACGCGAACGCTTCCTCGTTCGTCTGCGGTACGGGCGATTTGCCTTCCGTAAGCTCCGGCGGAGGATAGGCGCCCTCCATCTTCAGCACGCTGTTCAGCCCGTATATGAAACCGACTGCAAAGAAGATGCAAAGAATTATGATGACGCCTGCATAAACGGCTTTTGAGCGTTTGTTTTTGCTGTCATTCGTTTCCATGTGCCGTCTCCTCCAATCCGTGTTTCTTTCTGTAGTTTTCTTCTTCCTTGGCGATCTCCTCGTCGATCTTTCTGGTTTCCTCCGTTTCCACAATGGGCTGCGGAAGCGTATCGATATCGATCTCGCCCGATCTCACTTTTTTATAGATCTCCGCTCTTTCCACCATGCCCTCGTCGTATTCCACGGGGATCCCTTTGATCCAAAGAAGCAGGTTCACAATGAATACCGCCCCGAACGCAACTGCGGCAACGAGTAAACCGATCCCGGTTTTTCCCGTAAGGAACACGCCGTTCTGCGCCGCTTTCACGAAATTGCCGATCAGTATCGTGCCAACGAGGGAACATACGATACCGATCGCAGACGTTACGGCGATGATCTTTTGCATATTCCTGTAACTGATAAAACACAGGATCGACATGAAGAGGATCACAACGGCGATCACGGCTACGGCAGCATAGGTGAACAGAGCGGTGCGCAAAGCTGAAAAGGCTGCGGCGTCCACGGCGGAACCCGTCATCTTCAACACGTAATCAAAACCGCCTTCACTGAACAAACCGTAAACGCCGAGGGCAGAAAAAGCATATCCCGCTTCCTTATACGGCAGGGATATCGTAAAGCTGCCTGCCGGAACCAGGAGCGCCGCAAGCGGCAGGAGCATTACGATCAGGCGCGCGATCGTCAGCTTGCTTCCGACAAAAGCCGCTTTCATATGCCGTATTTTCACATGCATATTTGCCTGAGATAATTCCGCGTACTTCGCTTCCTTATAGAAGTTTTCCTCAAAATTTACGAAGCGCATGTTCACGCCGCAGGACGGGCAGAACTGACTGACGTCCGTAAATCTGAGTTTTTTTCCGCATTTCGGACATTGGGCCATAAGCAAATCTCCTCCTTATATTAAATGAGAAATCTCGTTTGCGCAAATCAATTTCGGTATTCTGTCCCGGGATAATCTGATACCGAACACGCCGGTATTATCGATCTGCCAGTTAAAATGCTCCGGCAGAGAAAGACCAAGGCAATATCGCAGCAGATAACCGATGAAACCGCCGTGCGTACAGATCAGAACGCGGTCGCCGTCCTTACAGCCGGAAAGGATCGTATCCACACAGTAAGTTGCTCTTTTTTCGCACACCTCCGGCGTGCCGTCCTCCGGGGGGAATAATATGGGCTGCATTGCAACTTCGCTGAGCGAAAGAATGGCGTTCGGGGCGAGCAGCTGCGCCGATACGGGATCGGCATTTGGAATCTCCGTTCCCACTTCCATCAGCTCACGCATGACGCGCATCTGCATACCCATCAATTCAGCCGTCGGCTGCATCGTCTGGCAGGCGCGGATCAGTGCGCTGGTATATATTGCGGAAACGCTCCCGGGGGCAAACCGGCCGGAAAGCTTCTGCGCCTGCAGCAAACCGTTTTCCGTAAGCCGCGGATCGTCGGGATGCACCCCCGGCGCCGTGTATCCGATATTACCGTTAGATTCCGCATGCCTGATAAAAAACAGCTCTGCATTTATCTGCATATGAGATCAACCTTTTTTTATCGATTATAATTGTTTTTATAAAAAAGTTCAATACGATTTGACAATTTTTATATATTTTGTTGAATACGCTCGCCCGAAATAAAAGGAATCGTTTAATAATTCTTGAAAACCGTTTTATTCTATGCTAATATTTTATACGAAAGCATTTTTCGGAGGGAAGAAGAATGGCATTTATCAGAAACAGAAACGAAGAGCGCACCGGTTATCAGAACAGCTCCCCCTGGTCGGAGCGGATCGATAACCAGTGCGATTTTGTTATGGTATACGGCATGAGCGATTCCACCGCTCAACGGATCAGATCTTATAAAGAAAAAGGCTATGTGATCCATCTTATGGTCGGTATCGCCTGGGGCGCGTACAGAGATTACCTTTACGGCGAATACGACGGAATCAATCACTGGGACGAAGCGCAGACGGACCGCTACGGCAATCGGATCCTGCACGGTACGGACTGTCCTTATATGGTGCCTACCGTATCCTTTGCCAATTATATCACGGAAAAGCTCAAAAAAGCGGTGGATCTCGGCGTGGAAGCCATCCACGTGGAAGAGCCTGAATTCTGGGACCGCGCCGGTTACTCAGAAGCGTTCCAACGGGAATATGAGATTTTCTACAGAACAAAATGGATCCCCCCGCACGAAAGCGTTGACGCACGCTTCAAATGCTCCCGGCTCAAGCAGTATTTGTATACGCGCACCATCGACCGCGTCAGCGCCGAGCTGAAAAGCTATGCCATGCAAAAATACGGCAAAGCCATCCGGTTTTACGTGCCCACGCACAGCATTCTGAACTATACGCAATGGAAAATCGTAAGTCCGGAGGGAAAGCTTGCCGATATTCCCGGCGTGGACGGCTGCATCGCGCAGGTATGGACCGGCACCTCGCGCGAAAAGAACTGGTTCAACGGTGTATATAAAGAGCGAACCTTTGAAACCGCGTTTCTGGAATACGGCGTTATGCAGGAGCTTGTGAAAAATACCGGGCGCCGCATGTGGTTTCTGCACGACCCCATAGAAGACAATCCCCGATTCGATTGGAATGATTACCGCCGAAATTATCTTTGCACCGTTGCGGCTTCCCTGCTGCATCCGCAGATCAACACCTACGAGATCTGCCCCTGGCCTACGCGCGTATTTTACGAAAAATATCCGAGAGGCAGCGAAGATGCCATCCAGATGCCGGATGATTACGCCTCCCTGCTGAACAATACGTTTCAGACGCTTGGTACGATGGAAGACGCCGCGGCCGACGGGTCAAAAATCGGCGTACTGATGGCGGATTCACAGCTGTATCAGCGCGATTACCCGGATCCGTTTTTCTCCGATCCGCCCAAAGAAGAAGTGGGCACGGTGCTTGTAGCCGCGAATTCTTTTATTGAAGAACTAAAAGAAAAAGTAATTACAGCAAAAACACCGGACGAGGAATATTTGCTCAAATACATGGCTTCCGCCACGTTCCCCGCGTTTTACGGCCTTGCGCTGCCGCTGCTGAAATACGGGCTACAGATCCGTCCCGTGCTTCTGGATAACGTGCGCAGATACGCCGGTTATCTGGACGATTACAACGTGCTCGTAATGAGTTACGAATACTTGAAACCAGACGCACCGGATATGAACGCCTCCCTTGCGGAATGGGTCAAACGCGGCGGCACGCTGATTTATATCGGCGACGGCAAGGATCCTTATCACAAAATCCAAAGCTGGTGGACCGGAAAATATGAAACCGCCGCCGCGCATCTTTTTGAGATGCTCGGGATCGCGCCTGTTGATGAAAAACAGATCTTTTCCTGCGGCAAAGGCAAAGCCGCCGTATGGAACGTTAATCCCTGCGCTTTCTCCTTCAGCCGCGAAAACGCCGACGCCTACCGTGCGTTTTTCAAAGAAGCCGTGCCGGAAACCGTTTTCGGCAATTATCTGCTGTTGAACCGCAACGAGTACGTGATCGCAGCCGTGATGGATGAAAGCGGATCCGAAGCGCCTCTGACCCTTCAGGGAACGTACGCCGATATGTTTACATCCGATTTCAAAATCGTAAAGGATCCCGCTTTACAGCCCGGAGAAAACGGCTTGTTCTGCGATCTTTCAAAACTGACGGATCGGGTCTGCATCGTAGGCACTTCCCTGCGCATTCTTTCCATGCAGATAAAAAGCAATTCGATCGAGCTGCAGGCGTCCGGCGCCGGTGATTTTACTGCGTACCTTCGCATAAAAGTACCCGTTCCCGTCGTTTCCGCTCAGATCGACGGCGAAAAATGTACGTTTGCTTACGACGCGGAGAGCGGCACCGTTCTGCTCTCTTTTGAAAGCAGGACCGGTATTCGTAATATCGTACTCGAAACGGAATAAAACTATGATATCTGATTTCAACCGATGGAAACACAGCGTCAGTTTCGGCAACGGAGCCAAAGCTTTCGCAGAGCGAAAACAACGCAGGAATGAACGTTATATCGGCGCCCCGTGCACCGAAACTGCGGAAAGCGACTGTGTATTTACGCTGCAAAAACAACCGGGCCGTGATTTTGTGATCCTGAATATCACGGATCCGCATTTTGCGGATTACGATATCCGCGCGGTGATGGCGTTTACGGAAAGCATAACGATCCGCAGGCTGGTAAAAGCCGTAAAACCGGATCTGATCACCGTTACCGGAGATCTGATCTGCAGCGACTGCGCTTCCTACTCTATCAAGCGGATCTGCGCATTATTTGAAAGCTTCGGCATCCCCTGGGCGCCCGTCTTCGGCAACCATGAGGATGAATCCAATATGGATAAAAACTTTATGGCGGATCTCTTTTTATCCTGCCCGCACTGTCTGTTTCAGAAGAACGACCCGAATATGGGCGTGGGCAATTATATCATCAATGTTGAAGAGAGCGGCAGGATCGTTGAATCCGTATTCATGATGGACAGCGGCCACTCGCAGGCAAACGAAGCGCAGCGGGAATGGTTCCGGAAAAACGCCGAAGCCATCAACGAAAAAACGTGCGGCGCCGCCGAAATCACGGTCATGTTTCACATACCGCTGCCGGAATATCAATACGCCTTCGACGCCGCTTTTATCACGTTCGGCAGAAAATGGCGCGAAGAATACAAAGCCTGCGGCGAGCGGCACGAGGATATCTGCTGCGAAAAAAGGGACGGCGTTCCCGTACAGCGCGGTTTTTTCGATATTATGAAAAAAGCGGGTACGGTCAAATACGTTTTCTGCGGCCACGAGCACCTGATTGATTTTTCTATTCTGTATCAGGGTATCCGGCTTACGTATACCATGAAGGTCGGCAAAGCCTCCGGCGGCGGTTTTGCGCTGAACGGCGGCACCGAGATCCGCATCGGCGAAACCGGCATCTATAAGATTTTGCAGAAAACCGTTGCCTACGGCCCCATTATCAATAAAGAAACGATTCTTACGCCGTAAAGGAGTATATTATATGGAGATCAAAAAAGTACTCATCATTTTCAAAACGCATCTCGATATCGGTTTTACGGATTTTGCTTCCGTTGTGAAACAGAAATATTTCGACGTGTTTATACCGAACGCCCTAAAAACCGCATCGGAACTCAGAGAACGCAACGCGGACGCTTCCTTTAAATGGACCACCGGTTCCTGGCTGATCTCGGAGTATCTGCGCGTAAACGCCGGAAACGAAAAAGGAGAGGCGCTGCGTAATGCCATCCGCCGCGGCGATATTTGCTGGCACGGGCTCCCCTGCACTACACATACCGAGATCATGACGAAAGCGCTGTTTGAATACGGCCTCAGTTTAAGCAAAAAGCTTGATTCGGAATTCAGCATACATACCATCGCCGCAAAAATGACCGACGTGCCCGGTCACACAAAAAATATGATCCCTCTTTTGAAAAATGCGGGGATCGAACTGCTGCATATCGGCGTGAACCCCGCTTCCGCCGTGCCGGAGGTGCCGGAGATCTTCCGGTGGGAACACGAGAACGGCGACAGAATCACTGTGATCTATAACGGTGAATACGGCAATTTCACCCCGCTGGGCAATACCGGCGTTGCGCTTTATTTCGCCCACACCAACGATAACCTCGGCGGCCAGACGGCGGATGAAGTGATCGAAACGTTCCGCATGCTGCGAGAAAAGTTGCCGGATGCCGAACTGGTTGCCGCGGATCTGAATGATGCCGCGACAGTGCTCAGAGCGATCGAGGATACCCTGCCCGTGATCACGGACGAGATCGGCGACAGCTGGATCCACGGCGCCGCCACGGACCCGAAAAAGATGATGCAGTTCCGCGCGCTCTGCCGTCTTTTTGAAAACATGCCGGAAGGCGAAGATAAAGAAACACTTGCCAGAGGTCTGCTGATGATCCCGGAACACACCTGGGGTATGGATGAAAAAACGCATCTGCACGATGAGGAGCACTTTTCCAAAGAAGCCTTCGGCGCGTGCAGGGATCTGCCGAATTTCCGAAAAATGGAACGATCGTGGCGCGAACAGCGGCAGTTTATGTATGACGCTGTAAAAGAGCTCTCTCCCGAATGGCAGCAAAAAGCGCTTTCGCTGATGGAAGGATACAAACGAGAGCCTTCGGATATCTCCGGGTACGAAAAAGTACAGCCCGGGGAAACCGTTAAAATCGGAAACTACGAACTGCGTTTCAACGCGTCCGGCGCTATAGACCGACTTTCCGATTCAGGCCGCGTTTATGCCGACGAAACACATCTGCTGGGATTACCCCTTTACGAGGTTTTTTCTTACGATAACTATATTACGTTCCATAAACGTTATCATCGCATCGAGGATGACTGGGCATGGCAGGATTTCACCAAGATCGGCATGGAAAACGCTATTGATCATTACGAAAGCTTTACGCCTGCAGCAGAGATCTATACGAACGGCAATGATATCGTAGTAAAATACGTCTTCCCCGAAGAAGCTTCTTCCCGCTTCGGCGCCCCGCACGCCGCGGAAATGAAATACACGTTCGATTCTTGCCGTATCCGTGCGGATTTTGCGTGGTTCCGTAAAGACGCCGATCGTATCGCGGAAGCGCTATGGCTCGGCTTCCGTCCTCTGGATTCCGGTCTTAAGATCAGCAAGCTTTCCGGGCTGATCGATCCCACCCGCGTGGTGAGCCGCGGCAACCGGAACCTGCACGCTACGGATCGCGGCGTAAAATACGACCACTGTTCGATCGCAACGCTGGATGCGGCGCTCGTTTCACCGCAAAAGCCCTGCGTGCTGGATTATCCGAACGCGCTCCCAACCGGAGATGAAGGCATTTATTTCGGCTTATACAATAATCTTTGGGGCACCAATTTCCCCATGTGGTATGAGGAAGACGCCCGTTTCAGATTTGATATTTATTTAGATAATAAAGGAGAATGACCGATGAACAAGATCCCGAAAAGAAACGAAGTCCCTGTTGAAAATACCTGGAATCTGCAGGATATTTTCGAATCCGATGAAGCATGGTTTCAGGAATATGAAACCCTGAACGCTTTCACGGAAAAAATTGCGTCCCTTCGCGGCAGATTAGGAGAAAGCGCACAAATGCTGCTTGATTTTTACAAGCTGCAGGACGATCTTACCGTGCGCATGTCCAAATTCTACGGCTACGCAAGCTGCAAAGGCGACGAGGATACCGGCAACGCGTTTTATCAGGATATGCGCGGCAAAGCCATGCGCACCTATGCCGCCGTGCTCAGCGCCGCAGCCTTTTCCGATCCCGAGATCATGGCGATCCCGGAAGAGAAGATCGAAGCATTTTATAAGGAATGCCCCGCGCTGGAAACGTATCGACGCTCCATTTATCTGATCCGCAGACGCGCTGCCCATATCCTTTCACAGGAGAGCGAAACGCTTCTTGCCGCCGCGCGCGAGATGGCGGACGCGCCGGATAATATCGGCAGCACGCTGCGCAATGCGGATCTCCGCTTCCCTGACGTTACGGACAGCGACGGAACCGTTCACCAGCTGACGAACGGCTCTTTCGTACCCTTGCTGGAGAGCAGCGACGTTTTGTTCCGCAAAGAGGTTTTCAACGCGTATTATACGCGTCTGGGCGAAATGAAGAATACCATCGCCGCTACGCTGAACGCGCAGTTCAAACAGCTCATTTTCTTTGCGAACGCAAAAAAATACGGCTCCACACTGGAAGCCGCGCTGGATTCCCACGAGATCCCTGCCGAGGTTTATTTTAACCTGATCGAAGCCGTCCACGCCAATTTCGATCCGATGTACCGCTACGTTTCGCTGCGCAAAAAAATGATGGGGCTGGACGAGCTTCATATGTACGACGTTTATACGCCCATCGTGGCGGACGCCAGCGTAAAGATCTCGTTTGAAGAAGCAAAAGAGACGGTGCTTACCGCCCTCTCCTGCCTCGGCGAGGATTATATCGCGCTGCTGAAGGAGGGCTTTGAGAGCCGCTGGATCGACGTTTACGAAAACGAGGGCAAGCGAAGCGGCGCGTATTCCAGCGGCAACGCGTTCCCTCATCCCTACGTGCTGCTGAACCATAAGGATAATCTGGATTCCATGTTTACTCTTGCGCACGAGATGGGCCACGCGCTGCACAGCTACCACAGCTGCAAGCATCAGCCTGTCAACACCAGCGATTACGTGATCTTCGTTGCGGAGGTCGCTTCCACCTGCAACGAAGTGCTGCTGATGAAATATCTGCTTGCGCATACCGAGGATAAAAAGCAAAGGGCATATCTGATCAACCACTTCCTTGATCAGTTCAAGGGCACCGTATACCGCCAGACGATGTTTGCCGAATTCGAACTGATGATGGGGCGGATGGCGGAACGAGGCGATACCCTCACAGCCCAGACGCTCTGCGAAAAATATCTGGAACTCAATAAGCTCTATTTCGGCCCGGATATGATCTCTGACGACGGCATCGCGCTGGAATGGGCGCGCATCCCGCACTTCTTCTACGATTATTACGTATTCCAGTACGCCACGGGATTCTCCGCGGCTGTGGCGATCGCAAACCGTATTCTTGCCGAAGGCGCGCCTGCCGTTGCCGACTACAAGAAATTCCTTTCCGGCGGCTGCAGCACCGATCCTATTTCCCTGCTGAAGATCGCAGGCGTGGATATGAGCTCCCCGCAGCCCGTAAACGACGCGCTGAAGCTGTTCGGCGAACTGGTGGACGAACTGAGTAAGCTTGCCTGATCACCTTATCAATTCAAAACCCGCAGAATTACGCACGTAACCTGCGGGTGGTTTTTTGTTATCTTCAATCGTCAAAAATGCTTAATTGCTTATATGTTTCCGGAAACTCGCCGATGAACCGAAAACAGTCATCGGGCGTATACAGCATCCCCTTTTGTCTGCATATCGTTTGAAAAAGCTTCATCAGCTCATTAGCGTTCGGGCTCGGCACTTCATATGCGTTGCCGTAAGTGCCGATATATTTCTGCTTGAGCCCCGGAAAATGCCTGTCCAGCGCCGCGTAGAAGTATTCCCTGTCACCCTCCCGCAGCGTAAGCCCCATGCCGAAGCAGATCATGCCTTTTACGCCTACGTCAGCGCAAGCGTTTAAAATCGAAATCACGTTTTCCGCCGTATCGTTGATAAACGGCAGAATCGGCGCAAGCCAGACCACGGTCGGGATGCCCCGTTTCTGCATCACCGCAAGTACTTCAAATCTGCGCGCGGTACTGCAGACGTTCGGTTCCACGATATGGCACAGTTCTTCGTCAAAAGTGGTAACGGTCATCTGCACCACACACTTGCTTTTGCGGTTGATCTCTTCCAGCAGATCGATATCCCGCAGAATACGGTCGGATTTGGTCTGCACCGTTGCGCCGAAGCCGTATTGCAGTATAATCTCAAGGCATCTGCGGGTCAGGCCGAGTTCCTCCTCACAGTGCATATATGGGTCGCTCATTGCGCCGGTGCCGATCATGCACGCTTTTCGTTTGGACCGAAGCGCTTTTTCCAGCAGCGCAGGGGCGTTCCGCTTGACCTCAATATCCTCGAAGGGATGTGTGAATTGATAACACCTGCTCCTGCTGTCGCAATAAATGCAACCGTGCGAGCATCCCCGGTAAATATTCATGCCGTAATAACCGCCGCTGCCGGTCAATATTCCTTTTGCGTCCACAAAATGCATAGCGTTTTCCTTTTATACGGTTTTGATAAACTCATACACCTTTCGGCTCCATTCCCAAATATCGGCGCAGTCGTTTTCCAAATAATACGTTTTGTTCATTAAAGCTTCCGGTACGGTTTTTTCAAGCCGCTCTTTTTCATGTTTCGGAATGATGATCGCGTGGACGTAATCGCTTAACACGACTTCATCTTTTACCTTGACCGGCAATACACCGTCGAAAACAGCCTTGGGATGACTTGCGAGGATTTCGTACCGGAAAAAGAACCGCACGCCCGGCGTAAAACCGTCGCTGAGATCTGCCGCATCCGGGAACCGGCCCAGTTTGCGTTCCATAACGAGCCTGTCTCCCGCCTGGCAGTTGCCCCACGAAAACATGACGTATTCAAAATAATCCGGCGGGTCCTTCGCGGCGTTTCTCGGTTCCTCTGCAAGTTTTTCCGAAGGAATCCCTCTCCACAATACGGGCGATTTCAGGCTGCCGCAGCGCAGGATCGATTCGGCGTTTTCCACAGGAGCCGTATGGCACACAAAATCGGTCATACAGCCTTTATACGTCGGGCAAGCGGTACATTCCGTAATGATAGGCGGCGGCAAAAGCCGTACGCCGCTCTGATAAACCGGGGTGTAAGCGCTTATGGCCTGCAATATCGCATCATCCGCCCGGATGGGGCATTCCCTGCCGTGGTCCCGTTCGTATTTCATGAAATCCAGAATATTCTGTATTTCCCATTCTGTGATGTTGGGAGCATCGGAGAGCTTTTTGTAAAGCACGCCGTCCCAGCATTCGGTAAAATCAAACCGACCGATTTTAATGATCATGTTTTTTTCTTTTCGGCTCCGGCAGCTCGTTGTAAACCGAAACGATCAGTTCGCGCAAAAAATCTCTGTCGTCCACGTCGTCCACCAGCAGCATTTCTTTGGCGCCGGGGTAAGGCAGCGCCGGTTCCGCTTCCGGCATCATTGCGCGCGCGGACGGGACAGGCTTTACCAAAAAACGGTCGTCGTAGATGCCGCCGATGGGCTTGCCGTTATAATAAATGATATACTCCCCCATCATGGCGCGGTAGGTGACCCCGTCGAGCTCCGAGAGCTGTTCCAATATAAAATCCAGGTATTCTTTGCTTGAAGCCACGTCCATCTCTCCTTTCCTTTATGCTACGGCTTCATTCCCTTTACGGAAACGATCACGCAGACCGTTCCCGCCACAGCCAGGAGCATGCCGATAATAAAGAAAACAATCGCTCTTTGGTGCAGTCTGTTGTATAGCTCCGCCGATCCGTCAAGCACGTTATGATACCCGAAAAGATTCAGCGCGGCAAACAGTAAGGATAAAACGCACAAAACAATGACTGCAACGCCGATGCAAAATACCGCTTTTTTCATGCCGTCACCCTAACAGTTTTTTCATAATTTATTAAAGTTCTTTTTTAAAGCAAACGATCCGGTTCGTTTCCTCAAATCCCATCGCCAAATGGAATTTCAGGCTTTGAGCGTTATCAAGTTCGCAGTCGCTGGCGAACTGGGCGCAGCCCTTTTCTTTTGCCCACGTTTCACATACCGCCAAAAGCGCCGCTGCATAGCCTTTTTTGCGGTATTCTTCCAATACGAATATACCTTCCAGATATCCCACCGGGGAACTTTTCGTGCCTTCTACGTAATCATGCCGCAGCCGGCACTCGGCGAATCCAACAGGTTTCCCGCCGTCGTATTTCAAATAGCAGGCCGCGTCTTCGTTTTTAATCGATTCACGGAATTCATCCGTTAACTCGCAGGGATCATGCTCCGTCCACATCTGTATTGCCAGTGATGCAAGTATGTTTGCATCTTCTATCTCAGCTCTTTTGATCAAAATTCAGTTATCTCCTATAAAAAAGCATGCTCTCAGTTCCACGGTTTTTTGCCGTCAAGCCAGCCCTTCTCTTTCCAGTACCGCGTTTCTACAGGGGATGAATTCCATCCCTTTTTATGCATCTTGGCCATCATCATAAACAGGAATCCGGTTTTGATGCCGACGGAAGGTTTCTTTGGATTCAGTTTTTTGGCGATCGAAGTCGTATCCTTTTCGATTTTTTTCTTTTTCTTTTCCGGAACCTGCTGCCAGTTCATCGCCTGAACGGAGATCCCGTACGGTATCATTTTGGGCACCCCCATATACGTAAGCGCGTCCTTGACGTCTTTGATTGCGCTTTTGGTTCCCGTACCCGCAGCGGTGGATACGACGACTGCCTTTTTTCCGAACATGGATTCCATCGGTCGGTGAGACATCCACAGATCAAAGGTCAGGTCGATCAGCGATTTCATCGGCGCCGAAACGTGCATGCAGTAGGTCGGCGTTGTAAAAATCAGGATATCCGCCGCGTCCATTGCGTCGATGATTATCTTCTTTTCCGCGTAATACGGGCAGGCGGTTTCATCTTCGATGCACTTATAACAGCCCGCGCAAAAATGGTTCAGGTCCTTAGGGAAAAAGAACTCCCGGATTTCATTTTCGCCCTCTGTTTTTTCGGCGATCATTCGGCCTATATGGTACGTGCTGCCTTTATGGTTTTGCCCATGCAGCAAAACGATTCTCATGATTATCGCTCCTTGTGAGTCCTTATATAATGCCCTTCCTGAATCGCGGCAAAGGTTGCTGCCGCGCTGACGACCGCTCCGCTGTACTTCAAATCGATGACCGTTAACGTCAGGGGCAGGATGAACAGCAATACGCCGGTGACCTTATTCATCACAGTATGCGCGGCAACGAATTCTTTGTGCATCACGTACCCGGAAATGACGTTGACCATTTTGATCAGCGCAATGACGGCGAGCCAGATATAAAGCCATATCGGAATATGGAGTACCGGGATCAGTTTTATAAGGCAAGCCGATACCATAATAAAATCGGCCGCTGTATCCAGCTTTGATCCAAACGCACTGACAGTGCCTGTTTTTCTCGCAACCGTCCCGTCGATCATATCGCTGACGCCTGCAACGATATACAGAATATAAAACGCCGGGGAAAACGCGGGGAAAAACAGGAAAGCGATACTGCAGAGGATCCGGATGCCGGTTATAATATTTGCCATATTATATCGGCGTCCCCACTTCGATCAGATTCCCGTCCGGGTCATAGAACCGGATCACCTTCTGTCCCCAGCTGTGCGTCATGAGCCGGTTCACATACTTGACTTCGGGATAATAACGTTCCAGTTTTTCCACAAAGCTTTCAATATCCGCTTCCTCAAAGTAAAGCTCGCTGGAATTATTCTCCGGAATGATCTCTCTGCCGAGAAACGCTGTCCAGTATTTCTCCTCCTGCAAAACAAGACCTTCCGTGAGTATCATGTTTCCGTCATTATCTTGGATCAGCTCAAGTCCGAACAAATCATGATAAAACTTTCTTGCTTTATCGATATCTTTAACCACGATCAGAACGTTCTTTAGTTTCACCGTATTCCATGCCCCTTTTACACTGATCAACAATCTCTGATTATATTGTAACCCTCAGCATTTGCGCCGATCTCAACATATTTTTTGGCTTTGATTATTTCTTATCCAAACAAACGACAGTCTCGACGTGCCTTGGGACAATAGCGTGAATAAAAACGCCGTTATCTACGCTGCCCACACGACCCTCGACGTCAGGAATATGCCGTTGACCAAATATAACTGATATAAAATATGTTACAGCACAGCCTTTACCCGACACAAATCTATCGTCTTAATGCTGGGAATCAGCATGCTGACTTGTCTGATACTCTAATATGTTTGCTTCAGCAATAGTTTTATAATTCCATACACAGCACAAGCATACATGAATATTCCTAAAAGCAAAAAACCCGATACTTCGGAGGATAGCTTTTCAATCGATTCTTCGAATAGAAGAATCGAATTGTTATCACTCTTTATCTCTAATAATGTACTGCTATGCGGATGAACATACAATTGAAGGATAGCCCCAGGTTTTAACATTCCTAATTTGTCTTGGACGCTTTGGCTGCAACAAGCCCCATCAATAAACAATGGCTCACTGTTTTGAAAAGATATTTTTATTTCTTTTAAACCGCCACGTCCATAGATTCTTTCACATGAAGAGAAGGTTGCTTCAACAAAGATTGCATCTTCCTTTGAAACAGAAGATTCCCAATAATGCATGCCAAAGGAAAAGACTGTTCCCAATAGGATGCCGGTAACTACAAAAAACCATGCAGCCAATTTAGGTATTTCTGCAGATCGCTTGAAAAATCGATATTTCATCATATAACCACATCAATAAGATCGCTTCTATTAACAGTCATCAACACCACCGTCTCCACATGCCTTGGGACAATAGCGTGAATAAAAATGCCGTTATCTGTGCTGATTACTCGCACGCCCTCGTGGAGCAGTTCCCGCTCTCTGAAACGGTCGTGTGGGCAGATTTGATAATTCCCTCAAAGTTTTACTGTTTTCAAAAATGCAGCGCACTCGGGTGTGTTTTTCAAACGGTCTTTGACTCTATGTTTATCCAGGATT
>JAEEGL013182588.1_pt1 | contig 23901 bp, 19 predicted proteins | sample 9134231 | NCBI WGS metagenome assembly JAEEGL01 (sample SAMN16246548, study PRJNA631951) | gut metagenome | biome: gut microbiome; feature: rumen; material: fiber-attached | host: Bos | place: Iran: Karaj | collected 2018-10 | reverse complement strand
CTCCTTATATGTCTTTTCTCCATACCATCCTGTCGACGACGCCGACGTAGCTCTGTATTATCCTGACGACCTTGTCGGAGACGTTTACGTCGGTATAGTCCGGCACCGGCACGGAGCCGCCTCCGCGCTCGTTTTTCACCATTTCTACGGCGGTGTCAACCGCCTGAAGCAGGCCTTTTTTATCTATGCCCGAAAGGACGAAACAGCCCTTGTCGAGCGCCTCCGGCCGCTCCGTCGACGTTCTTATGCAGACCGCCGGGATCGGACGCCCTATGCTCGTGAAAAAGCTCGACTCCTCGGGAAGCGTTCCGCTGTCGCTGACGACGCAGAAGGCGTTCATCTGCAGACAGTTGTAGTCATGAAACCCGAGCGGCTCGTGGCGTATCACCCGCCGGTCAAGCTCAAAGCCCGACGCCTCGAGGCGCTTGCGGGAGCGGGGATGGCAGGAATAGAGCACAGGCATGTCGTATTTCGCGGCCATTTCGTTCACCGCCGTGAACAGACTGATAAAGTTTTTCTCCGTGTCGATGTTCTCCTCGCGGTGCGCAGACAGAAGAATATATTTGCCTTTTTCGAGTCCGAGCCGCCCGAGAACGTCAGACGATTCTATCATCGGCAGGTTTTCAGTCAGCACCTCCGCCATCGGCGAGCCGGTCACGTAGGTCCTCTCCCTAGGCAGGCCGCAGTCTGCGAGATAGCGGCGCGCGTGCTCGGAATACGCGAGGTTCACGTCGGATATAATGTCGACTATCCTGCGGTTCGTCTCCTCGGGCAGGCACTCGTCCTTGCAGCGGTTTCCTGCTTCCATATGAAAGATCGGGATATGCAGCCGCTTTGCGCCTATCACCGACAGGCACGAGTTGGTGTCGCCGAGGACGAGCACGGCGTCGGGCTTCATAACTGACATCGCCCTGTAGCTCCCCGCGATAATGTTGCCCATCGTTTCGCCGAGATCTGCGCCGACCGCGTCGAGATAAATGTCGGGATCGTCAAGCCCGAGGTCTTTGAAAAATATGCCGTTCAGCGTGTAGTCGTAGTTCTGCCCAGTATGTACGAGCAAGGTATCGAAATATCTGCGGCATTTTTTTATGACCGCCGACAGCCGGATGATCTCCGGGCGGGTGCCGACGATTATCATAAGCTTGATTTTTCCGTTTTCTTTCCACTTCGGATATTCCATGTCGTTCTCTCCCGTCGCGAGGTTTTCAGTTGTGTCTGATGCCGTCAAGCTCTTCCCTGACGTAATCCGTCGTAAGAAGTTTCTTTACGACGCCGTCGACATCGAGCCGCGCGGTGTTGTGGCTCGTATAGCTCTCCTCCGCCTGGGTCTCGACTCTGCCCTCGACGAAGAACTTGTCGTAATTCAGATCGCGGTTGTCGGCGGCGACCCTGAAATAGCTGCCCATGTCCTCGGCGCGGAGCCGCTCCTCGCTCGTCATGAGCGTCTCGAACAGCTTTTCGCCGTGCCGCGTGCCGATTATACGGGTGCCGGTGTCGCCGAAAAGCCGCTGAACGCCCTTCGCGAGGTCGCCGATCGTCGAGGCGTCGGCCTTCTGGATGAAGAGATCGCCCGGGTTGGCATGCTCGAACGCGAAGCGCACGAGCTCGACCGCCTCGTCGAGATTCATAAGGAAACGCGTCATCTCGGGATTCGTGATCGTTATCGGGTCGCCGGCGCGTATCTGGTCGATGAACAGCGGTATGACCGAACCACGGGAGCACATAACGTTCCCGTATCTGGTGCAGCAAATCACCGTGCCGCCGCGCTCGGCCGCCACCCTGGCGTTCGCGTAAATGACGTGCTCCATCATGGCCTTGGAAATGCCCATCGCGTTTATCGGATAGGCGGCCTTGTCCGTCGAAAGGCAGACGACGCGCTTCACTCCGGCGTCGATCGCCGCGTGAAGGACGTTGTCGGTCCCCTCGACGTTCGTCTTTACCGCCTGCATCGGGAAAAACTCGCAGGACGGTACCTGCTTGAGCGCCGCCGCGTGGAATATGAAGTCCACTCCCGGCATGGCGTCCGCGACGCTTCGCGAGTCTCTCACGTCACCGACGAAGAACTTGACTTTTTTCGCCGCTTCGGGATATTTCGCCTGCAGGGCATGGCGCATGTCGTCCTGCTTTTTCTCGTCGCGCGAGAAAATGCGGATCTGACCGATGTCAGTCCCGATAAAATGCTTCAGAACGGTGTTGCCGAAGCTCCCCGTCCCGCCCGTTATCATAAGTGTCGCGCCGCTGAATGTGCTCATTTCTTTGTCCTTTCAGTAAAGGTGAATGTTAAAATAAGTAATTGCCCCGGACATTTATTTCTCCGGAATCGATTTTGTACTTGATTTCATAAACGATCCCTGTCGCGCCGAAATCATAGTTGATCTGTTCGTATCCGTCTCTTTTGGTTATTTCCGGTTCCACGCTGAGGGAAGACGCCGCATCGAGGATCTTTTTCTCGATAGCCTTCATAAAGGCGGCACACACGTCGGCGTCACCGGGCATAATTGATAAATTAAAATCGAAAAGTTCGCCGCCCAGTACCCCGGATGTAAACCGGACGGTCACCACCGCGCTCAGTTCGTCAACTTCAGTGTCAAACGAATAGTTGTGTCCCCCCGAGACCGGATCAATATAGAATTCAAAGTTGTCCGGGAAGAACTTTTTCGCTTCCCGCTCTCCCTGTCCCCAGTAAAGCCCCCCGCCGCCGAACAAGGCTATGTCAATCCGCTTTCCTTCTGGCAGAACGCATGAGGAAAGAACAAGAGCGAGCAAAAGGATGGGAATGATTCTTTTCATAACCAAAAGAAGCTCATCTTTCTTTTTGAGTGTCATACAAATCGGTCTTTTTTTGCTGTTGTGGTACCCAGGGACTGTATTTTTTCCTTCCAGAACATCCGCTATTCTCTCGCAAGCATGCCCATCGCCATATGGATTGCAGGCACAAGCCATCTTGTCATAAGCATCCTGATTGTCAAGAAGTTATTTGAAGTTCTGATAGATAACCTCTTCATTTGTTCCAACCAATCGGAGAGTTCCAGCATCTATGCCTTCCGGCCGTTCTGTCGTATCTCGCATAACAAGAACCGGCCGACCATAAGACGGGCATTCTTCCTGTATATCGCCGAAATCGGTGTGATTGCTTTTAAATCAATGATTTCAAATATGCCATGAAGCTCAACTTGTTTTCCACAGCTGTGGTGGTGGGTCTACCCAGATCCTCTCGTGCGCCAATGGAACATTTTACTTCAATAAGGCTCAGCTCCTTATGGCCCTTCGCCGCCTCAAGTTCCCAGTCTAGAGCTTCGAAGCTGTCAACGCGCACAGCATATGGATATCCACAAGCCTTGGCGATTGCTACAAAGTCAATGTTTGCCGCCACAGTAGGCATACCGCCGACGCTCTCGTGTGCTTCATTGTTTATTACAACATGAATGAGATTCTTCGGCTTGTTTGCCCCAAGCACTGCCATGGAACCCATGTGCATGAGAACGGCGCCGTCTCCGTCAACACACCAGATTCTCTGCTCTGGCTTATTCAAAGCAACACCTAGGGCAATGGAAGAAGAATGTCCCATTGAACCGACTGTTAAGAAATCATACTTATGGCTCTGTCCATTTGCTACTCGCGTTTCAAAAAGCTCACGACTTGCCTTGCCGGTAGTGCTAATAATGGGATCCTCGCCGCTGGCCCTCACGATATGCTGGATAATCTCCTCGCGCATCATATGGTTGTCATTTTTGTAATCGACCTTGGGAGCATCGGTCAAGGCGCCTTTACGGACAACAAAAGCTACATCTTTCCCATCGGCGAGAACAGTTTTAAAGTGCTCCATGACTGCCACTATTTCTTTATCTGTTGTTTCTTTACCAATAACGAACGTGTCAATATCCATATCCTCAAGAAGCTTAACCGTTACCTCTCCTTGATAAATATGTTGTGGCTCATCATGAATTCCAGGTTCACCTCGCCAGCCAATTATGAAGACAACCGGGATTGCATAAACCTTATAATTCAGAAGGCTCGCCACAGGATTAATGATGTTTCCCTCTCCACTATTTTGCATGTAAACAACAGGAACTTTGCCTGTTGCGAGATGATACCCGGCTGCTAAAGCCGTGCAATTGCCTTCATTTGCCGCAATCACATGATGGTGAGGATCAATTCCGTATGTTGCCATTAGATAATTGCACAAAGCCTTCAATTGACTATCGGGCACACCGGTATAGAAGTCCGAGCCAATAATCTCTACAAGCTTTTCAACCTTCATTTCTTTCTCCGTTCAGAATCATATGGTATAGCGTATCAACTGCTTCCGCATCAAGTGCAATCGGATGGTTCATAAGACGGACAGCATTGACAGAGTTTTTCAGCAGTTCAAACTGTTCTGCAGTTGCCACAGGAATTTCAAGGCCAAGCCAATCAAATATTTCCACCAACTTTTCTGCTCCAGTCTTGGCGTCTTTACATCTCATAGCAGCACCAATCTGATCGAGAGTATCCTTCAGGTATGCTTCGCCTCTTGGATCGATGCACTTGTCTGTATTCTCAACCATCCAAGAGAAGAGAACTCTGTTGCACAGCATTGCAGCGTGTCCATGAGCACTTCCAAATAAGCTTGTGATCTTGTAACACATTGCATGACCTGCAGTTGTCTGAGAAATATTAATGGCTTTCCCAGCCATGTGGGCGGCAAACAGCATTCCGGCATTCCCTTCTTCAGTGTTGGCAAGGTATCCTTTCATATTATCCAGCACGCCATCAATTGCAACCCTAGAATACTCCTTGCTCTCGTCTGTACTTTTAATTGACCAAAAGGATTCTATGGCGTGGCAAAGCGCATCGCACATGGTTGCTTTCTTCTGATAAACAGGTAGGGTCTTCAGAAAACATGGATCCATAAGAACTGTACCAGGTATTAAGTTCTCACTTGTAATGCTTTGCTTTGCATCTTTATAGTATATGACTGCATACCGAGTAGCTTCAGATCCCGTTCCTGCTGTCGTGGGTATTGCAATAAAAGGTTTGCTATTTGGAACAATCTCAACTGTCAGCCAGCTTCCATTTTCTCCATCTCCAGAAACATTTGAATACATTTTAATGCATTTGGCGACGTCAATCGCGGAACCACCGCCAATAGCAATAATGCTATCGCACTGTTCCTCTCTAAATTTTTTCACACCCGTTACAACGCTCTCATACAATGGATTGGGCTGAAAATCTCTAAATCTGATTATTTGAACTCCCTTTTTTTCGACTTCTTTCAAATGATTGACAAACCCGCCCATAAAGAAGATAGAACCATCACAGACCATTAAGATCTTCTTACAGTCGTTTTCATAAATCCACTGATCGAACTCTATGAAATTATCTCTGGCTGAAATAATTCTTTGCTCCATTATTAAACCTCTGCCGGAATCAATCGAATTATTTCTTTGAACGGCATCAACATAGCATCGCACTCCTCTGCTCTGTGGTTCTTAAGAATTGTTTCCGCTGCCTTCTGCATAGCCGGAACCTCAGCTCGCATAAGCTGATTAGCGTATATGATAATGTTAGCGCCACGCTCTTTCCACTCTTCTTCTGTCACGGAGTTGAAGCTAGTAGGAACAAGAACGATGGGCGTCATACAGTCTTTTGCTCGGAATTTTTCTATGAATTCCTGAATTTCTGAAGGATCCTTCTTACGACTGTGAATCATAATAGCGTCAGCGCCAGCCTCTACAAAAGCAAATGCACGGATCAGCGCATCTTCCATTCCCTGCTCGAGGATCAAGCTTTCAATACGAGCGCAGATCATGAACTCTTTAGTACGCTGGGCTTTTTTGCCCGCCTTAATCTTTGCGCTGAAATTCTCAATTGAATCCTGAGTCTGAACAACCTCGGTACCAAACAGGCTGTTCTTCTTCAAACCCGTCTTATCCTCTATGATAACCATAGAGACGCCGAGTCGTTCGAGGCTTCGCACAGTATAAACAAAGTGTTCTGTTTTCCCGCCTGTATCACCGTCAAAGATTATTGGCTTGGTGGTAACTTCGGTAATATCCTCAATTGTGCGGAAGCGAGAAGTCATGTCGACAAGTTCGATATCCGGTTTTCCCTTCGCCGTAGAGTCGCATAAGGAAGAAATCCACATGGCATCGAATTGATGTGCACCACCTTCCTGATGTACCACTGTGTTCTCAACAATCAAACCAGTCAGACCGTCATGGGCCTCCATGGCTGTCACGAGGCCCTTAGCATCAAGCATCCTCTTAAGACGGCCTCGACGTATATCTGGCATAGCGAGATCGGAACGTGTTCTTGCATCGATTTCGGCATACTTCGGATCAGAGCTATAAGGATACTCAACTAGCTTTCCGCCATAGGTTGCAAGGATATCCGTCACCTCATCACGAATCGGGCGCTGGAAGCCAGTAACCCAATCATCACCGTGGACAACGATGGACGGCTTGTACTTCTCAAGGTTGGTTCGGTAAGACAGGGAGTCCTGATCAACTACTTTATATACCCCAGCGATATTTTCAAACATCAGTTTTCTTTCGGATGCGGGAACAAGAGGCATGCGCTTATAAGAGGCTACTGCTTCATCGGAAAGAACGCCAATAATCAGCTTTCCAAGTCTCTGCGCTTTCTTGATGATAGCTATATGGCCGCCATGAATTATATCAGATGCAAAACACATGTAGACAGTACGGCTTTCAATTTCCTTCAACCTTGCAGTAACAACCGCCAGATCCTCTGGATTATCAATTTCAGAGCAAAGGAGGTTCTCTACGTCCAGTGTATGGATGTTTGCCGCACCATCGAGCTCATTCAGAGCGTTTTCCGCATAAACATTCCTTTTATCACTCTCGCAGAACTCCACAATCTTATCTAGCCAAATCTTCCAATCGTTTTTTAACAGTTTATAGAGGGGCTGAGCCTCCATAGCATCATTAAAAAATTCTATACCGACCTTCATGATCATGTCGTTCTTAACCACAGCTTTAAAGTCTTTCTCGGGGAGTGGCAGTGTAGAAGACACTGTCATGCATGAAACAGGAGATGCCATCACTTTATCAAAAACACCATTCTCGAACACAAGATCACCATGCATTAGAATAATATCGTCGTCCAGTTCTTCTCTTGCGCAGTAGATACTGTAGATGTAATTGGTTTGGTTATAAATTGGGTTTTTCACAAAAGTGAAATGGATCGGCAGATCAAGAGAATTACAATAGTTGACCAGCACGCCATCGTAATATCCAGTTGTAATGACCACTTCTTCGATACCGGCATCAGCAATTTGCCTAAGCTGACGAGAAAGGATTGTTTCGTGGGAGTTAATCTCAGTCATGCATTTAGGATGCTCTGAAGTGAGGACCCCCATGCGGGAACCAAGTCCAGAATTAAGAATTAGCGCCTTCATTTTTGTTCCTCCGTATAAAAACTAATTGTTATCTTTTTTCCACTGCATCTTTGGCAAATGCCGATAAACTTGTTTTTCCTTTGGTGGAATTTTCATATAATCACCATATGCATTTATCAAACATTCATCGGTTCTTGGGGCCCAAAATTCGCCGTCTTCAAATTGCAGCTTTCTAAGCGGTAGTATCGAAGATTTTCTAACACACTCTCTCTGTCCGTATCCCCAAACAACGACGCCCACATATTCAGAGTCATCGAAATCATATTTTGTGGCATTTTTTATTGTATGCAAAGTTAAACGATGCTCAATAGGAATAATCTTGTAAAATGTTTTCATTAAACATATTTCTATTCTATGGGTGAAAGGCCTTCTGGAATAATCACCGACACTTGCTGCAACTTGAAACCCCCAACAAAAGCGCATATGATTAACCCATTTTTTTCGTTTGTTCTTATCATTTGGAAGGCCGTCTACGGGGAAGATATCAATATAAACACCTAGCGGTTCCCCCCAGTCTCCATTTTCGTGTAATTCAGTTCTAGCATCAATAACCTTAGCAAATGGGCAAAAAGAATTGTTATCTTTCGTCCAAAACCAAGTTTCATAGAACTCGTGTTTGAAAGATTCAAGAAATACGTTATAGTCTCTCCTTGGCATACATATATCTATATCATCATCCCATGGAATAAAACCATTGTGCCGAATGGCGCCAAGATAGGTGCCATAGTATATGAAATATCGAATGCCATTTCCATCGCAGAATTTGGCAACTGTTTTCAGAATATCCAATTGCATCTTTTTTGCTTCTTCAATTGGTATTATTTTCATATTGGAAACCTCTTTTTCTATAGGGATTTATATTTTTAGACTATCGTTCGTAACTCCTTCAGTCCACTGATTATTTTTTTTCTATTAATGATAAAATACCCCGCCAAACAAACACAGTATCCAAGAGTACAAAAGACCGAATTAACAAACCAAGAAAGAAGAACAAAAGATGCCATGAGAATCAGTTCCATCAGTGTTGCTTTCCAAACTTTTAGATTAATTTTCTTTCCAACAACAAAATCTGCATAAAGGCAACGAAACATTACTGCCAAGAGAATTGACAAAACGGACATTTCTAAGCTATGAAATAGATATACCGACAAGGCGGTTAGAACAACACTCACGCCAACAGAAGAAAGATTAATCTTTAGAATCTGCTTAACGTCCGAAGTTGTCTTCAAATATGTGTTGTTTAACAACGACATTCTTCCTTCATAAATACATAAAGGGAATAATATTGCCATGTATCTCAACCCTTCCGCATATTTTGGCAACCACATCATCAGAAATTTCGAGACAGGATAATAAAAAATCAAAAGGCAATATGCCAATGGTAGTAGGGATGTTTTTACAGTTTTGTAGAAAACTGTAAGCGTATTGCTTCCCGCTCTTCTTAGTGTTGGAAAAAGTACCAGTGTTGCAGCGTTAATGAATGTAACTAAAAGATTTGAAATGCTGAGCGTGAGAGATACTTTGCCAAATGTTACGATTCCCCATTTGTTCTCTATTGCAAAACGAAGAATGCCCATTATCAGCAAGCTACATATGCTTGATAACATCAGCATGAAACCAACCGAAATGTTATCTTTTGTCTCCTTGAGATCCCACTTAAAATCTCGAAAATGCCTGAATACTACTTCTTTACACATAATCGAGGAGTAGATTAATGCTGTTATTCTTCCGAGTATGTCTGCAATTATGATGGCTTCAAATCTTTTTACGCCAAATATCAAGCAAAAAATGGCAATACAAAAGAAAATGAGACGACCTATCGTGTTAGAAATTGCCCCCTCTTTAATTCGATTTGTAGCCTGGAGAATATATGTGAGCATACCACGCGTGTTAGCCAGAATCATCTCAACGCCAAAAGCAACAATAACGAATTGCCTAGGTCCTGATTCTAAAGAAAACGCAAAAAATGAAATAATGGTGAACTCAACAAGCTGCAAGATCCACAAAAAACAAAACTGAGAGTACATTTTTGTCTTGTCGAGCTTATCATAATAAGCACCACCATAACGGAGATAAACACCATCAATAATGCCGAATTGAAAAAATCCCGCATACCCTATAAATAAGATATATAGTTGATAGAAACCATACCCTTCAGTTGAAATACTTTTAGGGACTATCAAAACAATCAGCGCAGAAACAATCATCGAAACTATATTTGCGCCTGCCGAAAAAGAGAAACTCTTCAAAAAATTTTTCGAAGTCTGCTTCATACTTATTGCCCTATTATCTTCAAAATCGAATTCACTATAAGATCTGGCGTAGCATCTCCATATACGTTTTGCACGAAATTAAAATCAATTCTTTTTCCCTTGTTATTGTACATCCAATCCCTTATTCTGAAGCACTCTTCTTTGTCGATTTGATCTTGACATACAAAGTAAACAAGTGGATATTTTCTCAGTAGCTTATAAGATTTTTCATCTTCAGAAAAAAAGAAATAAACGATCGGGTAGCCAGATGCTACGCTTTCAAAGATTTTGCTTGAAACAATATCTTTGTCTCTATTTGCGAGAATTATCTGTATGTCAGCAGCATCATAGTACCGATCGGCCAGCTCCTTATCAACTTTCCCATAAAATCGAATTCTCTCGGGATTTCGCCGGCTGGCTTGCATCACATCAGCCACTCCATTTCCAGATGCAAAAACGTGCAGGGTAACTTCTGAATCATCTCTTCCAATTATCTCAAAAGCATCAAGCATCGCTTTAGGGGGCCTCATTTGATGATTGATTTCCCCCTGATAAATAGCATTTATTTTTGTTGGATTGTTCAAGGGCAGCGGATTGTTTTCTCTTTTCACCACCAACGGATGTTCGACTCTAAGGGAATTTGGGTGCCGATGAGATTTAAAATACTCCGCCCAATTATCCACATAATAGTTCATATCCGAAAAATCGAAAATTTGTTCTTCTAACTTATTAGCATAATTCTGTTTCAGTTTATGAATCCACGAAAATCTAAAGTAATCAGCATTTTGGCTATATCTATCATAGAGAATTGGAAATAGTTTAACTCCAAATTTTTTACAAAAACGGTAGCCTGCCTTTACTGCCTCCACTGGCATACAACAAGGGAGAACTGCATCGATTCCCAAGTGAGATAGTTCTTCCAATTTTTTTTCATATGAATCGACCAGCGCCTCATCCATACCGCTTTTGCTCAAAAGAATACGAATAGCCCAAAATGCCTTGATCATAAAAACCTTGCTTTTTCCAACAACCGTCGATTTGTCAGTTTCTCTCACCGCAACAAAATCTCGAACTCTGTTGTCAGTAACTCTAAATAATCTCTGCCCCTCATAATCGTCTGTGGATTCAAGGCCATTATTGCTTTTACAAATCACATACACATTCGCGCCATTTGCAACAAATTTTTTTGCTATCTGGCGCATACAATTGCCCGTGGCAGAAAAATTCGGATGATATCCACCACAAAGGAGAATAATGTTTTTTGCCATAAAGCGTCCTCAGTATTTTTGATTAAATAAAAATGTTCGTCCAAATTTAATGCTTTTTCCATGGCTACTTAAATACCATAGAACCATACAAACGTACCAAGTAATAAACGTAAACGATGATGATGATACGATATTATTAGCCGGCAAAAATGCACCTCTAATAATAAACAGGCAAAAAATAATTACAGCATATGGATTGTGTTTTTCTATAGCAGATAACCATGATAAGGCAAACAGAACACCCCAAACAAAAAGTACAATTGGAATCAGAAAAAAAGAAAAGTCATTTGCCAGCCATGTATACGTTGTATGCCAATTGTGATATTCTAACCATGGGAAAAACAGTTCTACTCTAGCTTGATATGTCAAGGAGGAAACATCTAATCCAAACACATCTCGAAAATTTGAGATAGTAAATTGATTGTTTCCAATCCCGAAACACCAATTAAAAGGTAATCGCAATGCATATGATAATCCCTGATATCCGCAAGTTACATACATACTGAGACTCAAAAATGGTTTGTGCAGCTCTACAGGTAGGATTCTTAGAAATATATTATCAGGATCAGCCGTCAATTGCATCGATGTACTATAGTATTCAATAGTTTGTCTACTTGATCTTGCTGCGATATTTGAAACAAAAACGTTAATTGCAAGAATCATGGCAACAGCACTTATAATGATTATCCTTGTTTTTCTCTTTTGTTTTCCTTCAATTTCTGAGACATACCGTGATTGTCTTTGTCTCTTATTGATTGCAGTAACAAGTAGCGCTGATGCCAGAAAGACAAAAGCATAGTCAAAAATGCCTTTATTCATTCCTTTCAATAACCATTTAATAATTTCTACTACCGTTATGAAAATGCATAGAACTTTTTGTTTTCTGTCAATTATTCTCCAATGAATTATCGATAAAGGCAAAACGGCAAATTTCAACGTATACAAAAGGACTGTTGCGATTACAATAATTTTTTCCAATGCAGTTCCACTGTTTTCATAGCCAAGCGACAGAGAATAGTTAAGATTTGACTCCGTAAGACCGATGATAAGTCTTTGCACAATTTGTGCGGGACTCAATGTCCACATTCTTGAATAATAAAGCATATCAGGAATGGCTAATACTGCTGATATCTCTGTCCATTTCTTTAGCATTGATACAACTTTAAAATCTGCTCTATCTATCTCATAATACGTAATTTCATCTATTTCATGTTCCTTGTGAGAATAAACAACAAAAGCGTACCCCATATAAAAAGCGAAGAGATTTACTAAGACTACAAATATAACTGTTCCATAGTTTGTCACTTTATAGTTCCATGCGCCATAAACAAACAGAATAAGCGTCGCCAAATTGTAGCTGATCATTATATTCATTGGCAACATGTTTCTGGCTTTATTAGTTAAGCGCCGCATCATATTCCTCCCGCATTACAGATTAAACCCAACAGCCCAATCAATGATGAATAACCGATAAAGGCAACATATTGGTTGCTTTTAGTTTCTAAGGCAACTTTCATATACACTTCTCAGGGCATCTCCTGAATTATATAATGAATATCTGCTATTTTTGCATAGTCTGTTTCCATCAGTTCTATTTGGTCTCTTTTCCATACAAGCTATTATTTTATCTGCCCAAAAACCAGCACTTTGATCTAATGACACAAATATGACATTGCTTGTTATATCTACCTCTTTTGGAAGCCGATCAGAAACTACGCATGGTAAACCCGCCGCCTCTGCTTCAACACACGCTATACCAAATCCTTCAAATTTACTGGGCAAGAAGAACACGTCCATTGCCTGATAGAGATCAGGCATATCGATACGACTTCCCTTCAGCTTTATCCGATCTTCTAAATGCCTACTCTCTACATATTGCTTAACTTGTTCATCTAGAGGCCCGCTTCCAATCCACCAATATTCGGCATCCTGTCTCTTTTTTAAGACTTCCTCTATCACATCAATTGCAAAGAACGGATTTTTAGGCACTGCTAAGCGACCAACCGTACCGATAATTTTCACCTTATCTGAGTTTTCTCGGGCTCTTATTGAACGTCGCTTCTGTTCGTCAAAAACAAATCGGTCGGTATCTATCACATTAGGAATAACATAAAAAGCCCTTGATCCAAATATCGCTTTACCCGCACTTTCTGAACAGGCCGCAAAATGGTTAGCCGACTTTAGAAGTTGCGGAAAAAATAAAGCGTTTAAAAGCGCCTTATACCACTTCTCACCCAATCTTGGACTATGAGAATGGAAAACTCGAGTATTTATATATTTTTTAGACAACCACATAATTGGCAAAGACTGCAATAGCGTGTTGTCGTGTATTATATCATAATTGCCATTTTGTAATATTCTTCTGCATTTTTTGAAATGCTTTATTGGATTTTTAACAATTGAAGGAAGAATAAACACTTCCGATCCAGCACATTTAACTTCAGAAATGAAGGGAGATTCTCTATATGAAAGTGTTGCAAAATCTATATGGATTTCATCATGAGATATTCCTCGGAAATAGTACATAATAAAATTTGTTACCCCGTTTGAGGGTCGCAAATTCGGCAATACCATAAGGACTTTTATCGGTTGCCTTCGTGTTCCAGTATTGATATTGTTCATATTGAGTCCTTTAAACTTGCTCCAAAAACGATGTGTGTAAATCGATCTGTTCCATTGAGTGAGTAGATTTTCGTTTGTTTTCCGGTGGCAACTTTCTCCAATCGCCATATAAATTTGTTAAATATCCATCAAAGTCCTCTACTCCATAAACTTTATGCCCTTCAAAGGTGTACAATGTTGGTTCGCCATATACTTCACGAGGCATAATTTCTTTAGACCGATAAGTGCTCACAAGATTTCCAACATATTTCGAGCTCTCAAATGATCTCTTCTTGCACAATTCTGTTATCCTATGTAAGAGCTTTTTCTCATTAATTATATATTTCGGTAATGCTTGAAAAACGCGAACAACAAGGTTTTTATACCACTTTCGCCCCTTGCGGATCTCCACCGCACATGATGTCAAGATGTCGTGAAAAAATGCTATTTTCTTAAAGTTTCCTTTTGCCTCTATGAGTGATTCACCTATTCCATCTAATGGAAAGATGTCAATATAGACACCCATCACTACAGGAATTTGTCGTTTTTCGACAAGTCTTGTAGTTACATCATATATTTTTCCGAAAGGTATTAAATATTCTTTTCTTTTTGAATCCTCTGTCTCAAGCATATATTTGTCGTTGAAAACAGAATTGCCCATTAGTCTTTTTAACTTCTCATAATCTAATCTGGGCATCCCTACATCAACATCATCATCCCAAGGGATAAAGCCATTATGCCTTGCTGCGCCGAGCATAGTTCCTTCGACAAGATAATAACGAAGGTGATTATCTTTGCAAAACTGATGAAACCAGATGAGGATATTAAGTATGTATTGTTTAAATTCATTGATTTGCTCTAGCATACAACAGTTATTTCAAATGCCGATATTTCAGCAACCCTTTCACAATATACCAACACATATAGTAGCTTGCTTTTATGGGATTAAGTCCAATATAGCGATAAGTTTTCCAATTCATTTTTGCGGCTTTAAACTTATTGCTAGACTTCGATGAATTTGAAAGTCTATAAATCAATAGAGGCTCATCAATACCATAAGCATTTCTTCCAGTCCTTGTTATTCCAAGCCATATAGCAAAATCCTCGTGCATTCCATCTCCGATAGCATAGAATTGTTTATATAGTTCTTTTTTTACTACTACGGAGGAATTAGAAACAAGATTTTGTTTAAGGAGTTCATGATAAGTGAGAATCTCAGGAACATGCATCTGCCAGTCAATCGAATTGCCACCATCATCGATAAAGTTTGAGCCCGTGAATATCAGTTCAGCGCCTGTTTTGTGAGCAACACTAAGCTGTTTTTCCAGTTTTTTTGAATCCCACATATCATCACTATCCAAGATAGCGATCCATTCTCCGTTAGCTTTTTCCATTCCTTTTTTACGGCTGACGGATACGCCACTATTGGTTTCGTTATTGAAAATGTGAATACGTGAATCGGATAACGCAAAGGAAGTAGCAATTGCTGCGGTAGAGTCTTTCGAGCAGTCATTGATTACAATTAGTTCCCAACGAGGATAAGTTTGAGCCTGAACTGAACGGATTGCTGACTCAATCGTTCTTTCTGAGTTATATGCTGCCATGATAATGCTGATCAATTCTGTTCCCATTCCTAACCTTCTTCCCACTTTTGGCTTGTTCAAGAGAAATTCAACTAATCTTAGATCCCAAGACACAATAAAATGACAGAAATTTTAACACTATCTCAAGCCAATTGTATTATTTCCTTTGCCTTAAACTAACATTTGTTTCTGCTTTCCCACGCAGGTTTTAATATCTTCAAAAAGCAGAAATTCTACTTTGTTATTCCTTCATTGTCTCGTAACTGCTTTCGGTCGATTAGTCATCAATCAGAAACATTTTAGAATCTTCAAGTAAATGGCAAGATTCTTGCAAAACTCTTTCGTGTATAAGACAGAACGTTATATGAAAACATGTTACAGATCTTTCTGCTTCGCTAATAACGTTTTTTGAAACGGTCATCATGTAAGTGCTTTACGGATACAAATCTTTTTTTCGGGATATTTTGGCCCCGCACTTATAAACCCAATTCAAGAAATAAATCATTGCATAAGCAAATTCATTTGTCCTACGGGATAGTAAGGCGGCTAATCTGAGATCGGGTTTCCAGCCCCTTTCTCCTACCACTTTGAAATTATCTCTCAGAAATCTTGAAACGGTTTTAAGAAGCTCTGTGTCTCTTTCAGCTACCGGAATCCTGTAAATCCAACGAAATGGTCTAACCGCTGCATATGCGATTTCCGTCCGCAACCGTTTCATGGTTTCTTTGTTTTTGCTGCCTTTAGAAACAAGAGAATTCAGGCACTCGTATTTCACAAAATAGGCGAACCATTGATCGGCCAGATTATCCATTGATGGTGTCGTGGTAATACTCCCCGCCCTTTTTCTGTAGTGATATAGTGGATTGGACTTTACTGTAATCGTTTCCGTTGAAAGGATGGTTCTATATACTGTGGCGACATCTTCGTATTTGCGAAATAGTGGAAACCTAATATCAAGCCAACAGTGTTTGCGAAACAGTTTGTTCCACACGGTATTGCCAAACTCGTTTTGAACAAGCGCGCTTGTGACTTCATAACCGCATAGCGTCCTGTCGGTGAATCCGCACGCTATCTCTCTGCCGGACGCATATTCGAGCCAATAATCGCAAATACTTATATCTGCGTCCGCTTCGGTCAGCGCATTCAGCAGAACCTCAAACATACGCGGCTCGATCCAGTCATCCGAATCGACAAAACCGATATACTCCCCGGTGGCGGCGTCGAGCCCGGCGTTACGCGCCGATGAGATGCCACCGTTCAGCTTGTGTATGACACGGACGCGGGAATCAGCCGCCGCGTATTCGTCGCATATCTCACCACATTTATCCGGCGATCCGTCATCTATCAGTAACACCTCAAGATCGCTATATGTCTGATTCAGGATGCTATCCACACATTGGCGGAGATACGGTTCAACTTTATATACCGGAACGATTATGCTTATCATGTTTTCAGGATTCATCCGTCTCTCCGATAACGTCGTCCAACGCGGTCACGCCCTCGACGCCTTTTGTCGATTCGCTTGAAAAAAGCACTCTTATCGTTGCAAAAATCAGTTTAAGATCTGTGAGAACCGACATGTTGTTGATGTAGAGAAGGTCGAATTCAAGCTTTTCGTACGGATCGGTGTTGTATTTGCCGTAGATCTGCGCATATCCCGTGAGGCCGGCCTTAACCTGAAGGCGGAGCCTGAAGTCCGGTATCGATTCGCTGTACTGCTCGGCTATCTCCGGCCTTTCCGGCCTCGGCCCGACGACGCTCATGTCGCCGCGCAGAATGTTGAAAAGCTGCGGGAGCTCGTCAAGGCGACATTTTCTTACCACCCTTCCGATGGGCGTAATTCTATCATCCTTGTCCCCCGTGCTGAGCCGGGCGACTCCGTCCTTTTCGGCATCGACTCTCATTGAACGGAACTTCAGTATCCTGAACTCTTTTCCATTGCGGGTTAGTCTGACCTGTTTGTAAATCGCCGGCCCGCCGTCGTAAAGCTTTATCGCGAGGGCGGTCACGAGCATGATGGGGCTCAGGATTATTATCCCGATAAGACTGCTCACCATGTCAAAAGCGCGTTTAATAATTCGGTACTCCGGCTTGGGGAATGACCTCGTCACGTACAGAACAGGCGAATCAAAGGACTGGATATGCGTCGAGCCCTGAACGATAACGTCGCCGACATGCGGCAGGAAGAACATAGGCTTGTTTTTTTCCTTGCAGTATTTCAGTATGCCGTTGCGGCAGCTGCTGTTCAACCCGGCGACGAATATCGCGTCGAATCCGTCGAGCTTCTCGCGGATCCCGTAAAAATCGCCGTCATACATAAGCTCGCTTTCAATTTTGTATATCCGCCCGGCGGGCTTTCCCCTCACGTTTCCGAATCTGCGCTTGTCGACCGCGTTCCTGCATATGAGAATGGTCTTTTTCGGCGGGTATATCCGGAAATAGATAAGATTTCCGAGAAGCGCCCAGATTATATCGACGGCGCTTTGAGCTGCCAGCATAGCGGCAAACCAGAGCGGATTGCTCCATCTGTTCCAGCCGAGCGAAACGAGAACGTAGATAGCCGCCGCCGAAAAGAACTGGGACATAAACTCAGATATCACGAGCTCCCTTATCCTGCTGAAGCCGAGAAGATAGGAGTTATACACCTTGTTGAAGAAGAACAGCGCGGCGCAGTATCCGATTATGATGAAATAGTTGTATCTGAACCCGGTGCTTGTCGGCGGGTTGAATCCGCCGTATCTGAAAAGGAACCAGAAAACGGTGAAAAGGGCCGCTGTCATGGCGAAATGAAGCAGTTTGAGCGCCGAGATCTTAACCTGCCGTCTGTATTCGGTTGCGGATTCGGAAGCTCTCATCATTCCTTCTCCCCGCGCCGGACTTCATCGGTGTCCGGTTCGCGTCTGCCTTCCTTTACGCCGTCGGCTCTTGCCACGGAAAATATCGTCCCCACAAAGCATCGGACGTCGAATCCGAACGCCGTGAAGCCGCCTTTTTTCATTTTCTCCGTATATTCGCCGTCAAGCCTTGCCTTTTCTTCGACCGATATCTCGTCTCGGCCGTTTATCTGCGCCCAGCCCGTTAGCCCCGGTCGAAGCGCGTTTGCCCCGTACCTGTCCCGCTCGTCGAGAAGATCGTACTGATTCCACAACGCGGGACGCGGGCCTATGACGCTCATTTTTCCGCGAAGGATGTCAAGGAGCTGGGGTATCTCGTCGAGACTGCTTTTGCGGAGAAACCTTCCGAAACGGGTTATGTGCTGTTCCGGATTTTCAAGCAGATGCGTCGGCGTGTCGTGCGGCGCGCTCATTTTCATCGTCCTGAACTTGTGAAGCCGGAAATACGTCCTGTTTCTGCCGACCCTTTTCTGCGCAAAGAACACCGGGCCGGGATCGTCGATGAAGACGATCAGCGAGATTATCAGAAACAGCCACGAGAGCAGGACAAGCCCGAGCAGGGAAATCAGAATGTCAAAAATTCTCTTTACGATTTTTACGTACATTGTCTATTTCACCCTGCCGGTTTTTCTGTATTTCGCCCATACGATGGCGAGTATCACCGTATCGATCGCGACTATCATAAGCATCGATGCGGGATAGCACCAGAACAGCATGTCAAACGTCCTGTGCGCCGGATAAACGAATGTCATCCACACGGTCCTTATTCCGAAAATGCTAACGACTGAGTTCAGCATGACCTCGGTTGATCTCCCGAACGCCTGAAGAACGCCGTTAAGCACGTTTGAAAAGCCGTAAACGATATATGTCCTGAGCATGACCCCGGCCCGTATCAGCCCGAAGGTCACGACGTCGGGATCGGACGCGTTGAAAAACTTTATAAGCGGTTCGCCGAAGAGCCACATAAGGTTGCCCGCCGCGAGCGAGACCGTCACCGCGCCGATAAGGCAGGCGACGAAACTGATTTTTACTCTCTCCGGTTTACCGGCGCCGATGTTCTGCCCGGCAAACGCGACGACCGAGGCGTTGAACGCGCCGTTCCAGGCTCCGAGGTATCCCTCTAGATTGCCGACCGCTCCGCTGCCGTTTATCGCGGCCGAGCCGTACATGTTTATCTGCGATGCGATCTGAATGTTGGAAATCGAATAGAGCGCGCTCGTTATGCCGGCCGGCAGACCGTATCTAACGATCTGCAGCGTTTCCTGACGGTATATCCGTATCTTTTTAAGGAACAGCCGGGTCTCGTCCGCCTGAAGCACCAGGCATCTGACGGTCAGGACGGCCGCGAGATACTGCGTCACCGTCGTGGCGAGCGCGACTCCGGCGGCGTTCATGCCGAACACGACGACGAACAGGAAGTTGAGCGCGACGTTCAGCACTCCGGCTATTATCAGAAAGTGGAGCGGGCGCTGCGTGTCGCCCTTCGTGCGGAGTATCGCTGCGCCGAAATTGTAGACGAGCATGCCCGGCGCGCCGGCGAAGTATATCATCATATACTGCACCGACATAGAATACGCCTCGTCGGGGCAGTTCATCCATCCTATCGCCATAGGCGACAGCGCTATGCCGGCGGCGCCCACAAACGCGCCGGTAAGAAGCGCAAGCGCCATAGCCGAGTGAACGGTGCGGTATGAACATTCGCGGTCTCCAGACCCGAGCGAGCGCGCCAGCACGACGTTCACGCCGACCGAAAGCCCCATAAACATGTTGATGATCAGGCTTATGAACGGCGCGGTCGCCGATACCGCCGCGGCCGCCGCCGTTTTGTGCTGAGAAAAATTCCCGACAACGGCGAGATCCGCCGAATTGAAAAGAATCTGCAGCATGCTCCCGAGAGCGATCGGCACCGCGTATCTTATGACGGAACTCCAGACCGGACCTTCCGTCATTTTTATGTTCTTTATGTGAAAGTTTGCCATTTCAGAGGCCGGTCACATGTTCCCTCCGTTGCCGTACGGGAGAAGTTCAAGTCCTTCGTTGTGCTCAAGCGTGTAGCGGAGACTCCATTCGGATGAAAAGAGCAGATAATTGTCCTTTCTGACGTCCTGGACCCATTTCACCTCGTAAAGATACAGTTTTGACGGGTCGATTCCGTCCGGGACTTTCTTTATCAGCGTGAAGTCGAGCGGCCGGATGAGATATTCGACCCCGTATTCGTTCTTCATCCTCGATTCAAGGACGTCGAACTGAAGCTGACCGACGACGCCGACGTAGACCTTTTCAAGGCCGGTGTCCGGCTCCGTGAAGATCCTTATGGCGCCCTCCTGCGAGATCTGCGCGATCCCTTTGGCAAACTGTTTGCGCTTCATGCTGTCGATCTGCTCGACGAGCGCGAAACACTCGGGCGAAAACGTCGGTATGTCCTCGAACTCCGCGTTCATTCCGGCGTCGCAGACCGTGTCGCCGATCCCGTATATGCCGGGATCGAAAACTCCTATTATGTCTCCAGCGTACGCGGTGTCGACGATCGAGCGCTCCTGCGCCATCATCTGCTGCGGACGCGAAAGCTTGACCGCCCTTCCGCCCTGGACATGGAAATACTCCTGTCCGCGCTCGAATTTTCCCGAAACGATGCGCATGAACGCGATCCTGTCGCGGTGCGCCCTGTTCATGTTCGCCTGTATCTTGAACACGAAGGCAGAGAAGCCCGGATCGGACGGAAGAACTTCCCCGCCGTCTTTGGTTTTTCTGCCGCGCGGAGGCGACGACAGCCGCAGAAAGCTTTCGAGAAACGTCTCGACGCCGAAATTGTTGAGCGCCGAGCCGAAGAACACGGGCGAGAGCCGGCCCTCGGCGACCTTTTTCTCGTCGAAGTCGAACGACGCGCCGTCGAGCAGTTCTATCTGCGCGGTCAGCGTCTCGCGCTCCTCGGGACCTATGAGCCTGTCAAGCGTTTCGGTGTCGGTTATCTCGCACTCCGTCGCCGCGAGCCTGTCGCGGCCCCGGTGAGCGTCGGCATAGGTGAGTATGCGGCGTCTGTCCCTGTCGTAGACTCCTCTGAAGCTCACCCCAGAACCGATAGGCCAGTTCATGCAGTACGTGCCGATGCCGAACTCGTGCTCGAGCTCGTCGACGAGATCGAACGGATCCCGCGCATCGTGGTCGAGCTTGTTGATAAACGTGAAAATCGGAATGTGCCGCATAGCGCAGACGCGGAAAAGCTTTCTCGTCTGCGGCTCTATTCCTTTCGCGGCGTCGATCACCATGACCGCCGAGTCCGCCGCCATAAGCGTGCGGTATGTGTCCTCGGAGAAATCCTGGTGTCCGGGTGTGTCGAGTATGTTGACGCAGTATCCCTCGTATTCGAACTGCATGACGGAAGAGGTTATCGAAATGCCCCTCTTCTTTTCCATTTCCATCCAGTCGGACACCGCGTGTCTGTCGGAGGCCTTGCCTTTCACCGAGCCGGCCGTCTGTATCGCGCCCCCGTAAAGCAGCAGCTTTTCGGTGAGCGTCGTTTTGCCGGCGTCGGGATGCGATATGATCGCGAAGGTGCGCCTCCTTGATATTGCTTTTTCCGTTTCGTCCATTTTGCGTACAAATCCCGATGATAAATCAATATATTATATCACAGTCCGGAATGGATTGCAACCGGATTTTACAACTCGCCGGATATTCGCCGTTCCGGTTGACTTTTCCGTCCGGCTGGAGTATAATTTTCGTAAGTCAGCAGCAACGAAAGAGGGAAAGGGACATGGACAGATTCAGGTTAAAAGCGCCGTTTGAGCCGTCGGGCGACCAGCCGCAGGCTATCGATAAGCTTACGCGCGGCGTGCTCGGCGGCATGAAGGAACAGGTCCTTCTCGGCGTCACGGGCTCCGGCAAGACCTTCACTATGGCAAACGTCATTGCAAACGTCAACCGCCCGACCCTTGTGCTCGCGCACAACAAGACCCTTGCGGCGCAGCTCTGCTCTGAGTTCCGTGAGTTTTTCCCCGACAACGCCGTCGAGTACTTCGTGTCCTACTACGATTACTATCAGCCGGAGGCATACATCCCCGGGAAAGACATGTATATCGAAAAGGACGCCCTCATAAACGACGAGATCGACAAACTCCGCCATTCGGCGACGTCCGCGCTTTTCGAGCGCCGCGACGTGATAATCGTCTCGTCGGTATCATGCATCTACAGCCTCGGCTCGCCGGAGGATTACGTAAATCTGATGATCTCTCTCCGGCCCGGGATGACGATGGAGCGCGACGCGCTGCTGAGAAAACTCGTCTCGATAAAATACAGCCGCAACGACATCGGCTTTGAACGCAACTGTTTCCGCGTGATGGGCGACACCGTTGACATCTATCCGTCGGGCTCCGACGGAAAGATCATCCGCGTCGAATTTTTCGGCGATGAGATCGACCGCCTCTGCGAGATCGAGCGGCTCACAGGAGAGATCGTGCGCGAACTCAGCTATGCGCCGGTGTTCCCGGCGACGCACTACGCGACGACGGACGAAAAGCGCGAAAAGGCCATTGCCGAGATCGAGCGGGAGCTCGCCGAGCGCGTGGAGTTCTTCAAGTCGCAGAACCGCCTCATCGAGGCGCAGAGGATCTCCGAGCGCACGCGATACGATATGGAGATGATACGCGAGATCGGATATTGCTCCGGCGTTGAGAACTATTCCCGCGTCTTTTCGGGCAGACCCGAGGGGAGCACGCCGTACACGCTGCTCGATTATTTCCCCGACGACTTCCTGCTCTTTGTCGACGAATCGCACGTCACGATTCCGCAGGTAAGAGGCATGAGCGGCGGCGACAGGGCGCGCAAGGAAAGCCTCGTCGAATACGGTTTCCGCCTCCCGTCAGCGTTCGACAACCGGCCGCTTTTCTTCGACGAGTTCAATTCAAAGCTCAATCAGGTCATTTACGTTTCGGCCACGCCGGCGGAATACGAAAGAAAAAGGGCTTCGCAGCTGGTGGAGCAGATCATCCGTCCGACCGGCCTTGTCGACCCCGAAGTGGAGATCAGACCGATAAAAGGACAGGTTGATGACGTAATGGGGGAGATCCGCCTCCGCACGGAGCGGGGCGAGAGGACCCTCGTCACGACGCTCACGACGAAGATGGCGGAGGACCTCACCGAGTATCTCGAATCGAATCTCATAAGGGTCAGGTATCTGCATCACAACGTCGAGACCATCGAGCGCATGCAGATTATAAGAGACCTTCGCCTCGGGCTTTTCGATGTCCTCGTCGGGATAAACCTTCTTCGCGAGGGGCTCGACATCCCAGAGGTCTCGCTCGTCGCCATCCTCGACGCCGACAAGGAGGGGCTCTTCCGCTCCGAGACTTCTCTGATACAGACGATAGGCCGGGCTTCACGCAACGCCGGGGGCAAGGTCATCCTGTACGCCGACGTCGTGACGGACTCGATCAGAAACGCGCTGAACGAAACTAATCGCCGCCGCGAAAAACAGATCGCGTACAACAGGGAACACGGCATAGTTCCCGAGACGATTGTAAAGGACGTCCGCGATCTCATCGACACAGGAATGCCTCAGAAGGGCGGCAGAAAGGGCCGCGGAGCCGCAAAACGCGGAGCGCAGACGGCGGCGGAGAGCTACACCATAGAGGAGCTGACCGCACAGATGAAAGCCGCCGCGAAACGGCTGGAGTTCGAGCGCGCCGCCTATATCCGCGACCTCATCGAGGAGATGAAAAAACATCCTCCGGAAACATCCGGAAGCAAATGACAACTTTTTTCGCGCCGCACTTGACAAGCCGGCCGGAAAGTGGTAAAATAGCGCCGTTGTAGAGACTGCGCACGGAGAAGTCGCGTAGTTGGTCGAGCGCGCGCGACTGGAAATCGCGTAACCCGGAAACGGGTTCGAGAGTTCGAATCTCT